>Ga0206982_1105_pt1 | contig 27764 bp, 20 predicted proteins | sample Alteio_BWMinCont_18_FD_153493 | JGI IMG/M metagenome (GOLD analysis project Ga0206982, IMG submission 153493) | Enriched cells from forest soil in Barre Woods Harvard Forest LTER site, Petersham, Massachusetts, United States -... | ecosystem: Environmental > Terrestrial > Soil > Temperate forest >... | reverse complement strand
GCTTAATGGTAGGTTTTCAAAAGCTGTAATTACATCTTGTGTTTGAACTTTAAACGTATCCGGGCGGGTGGAACTCCTGATAATAAAATCAGGATTGAAAGCGTATTTAATCAATTGCTGATCTGTTTGCAACTCAATGCCATCAGCATCCTTTATAACGACAGTAGCCTTTGCAAAATCCCTTCTTAGCACGTGATCCAGACTAATTAAAACAGTCGTGTTGTCATTCTTTGCAATAAATGAACGATAAGATTTAACTACGATGGAATAGGAGGTATAGGTAATGCCGAGTAAAATAGCCGCAATCAACATGGTGATTGCCACTTCTAATAGGGTAAATGATTTTATTTTATGACTATCCATACTAATCAATCACTTTTTCAAGCTCCGCAATTTTTTGCTGATTCTGGTCGTATGCGGTTAAATGAATGTCGGTTAAATCTTTATCTTGCACAGACGGTTTGATTTCTTGTTCAATCCGAAAGTCATCCGCATTAAAAGTTTGGGTGATTTTTGCGGAATCACGCTCGGCGTTGAAAAGCGCTTCCCTCAACAGCGCCTGTGCTCGTATTTTTTTGACCGAAACAGACACCCGGAGTACATTGGTGTAAATCATCATAGCTATGCCAAAAACAATTACGATGATCACCATAGAAACAACTACTTCCATAATGGTGGAAGCTTTTACCCGGGTATTTAATTTGCCTCCAGCCATTGTAATATTTTTTTCTTTCTTTGAGCAACCGGCAACAGATCGCTTGTTAAATAATATGGAGAAAGCGCTTTGGAATTGATCGTAGTATTGATCAGATAATTTTCATATAAGGTAAAAGTGCTTCTGTAAAAAAACAGACTGGTAAAGACGCTACCGTCGACTTCAGTCGTGTCCTTTAATTGCAGCATACCCTGCGAATATATCTGCCCCTGAATTTTAGTGTGTTTCCCTATGGTAATTGATGGCTTTAGGTTATTAACTGTTTTCTCATAGGTGAATATAGCGCCGTTAATGGTCGAACTTTGACCAATAAATAAAAGCTCCTGAGTTTTTGACGCTGTTGACTGGAAGCGCAATATACCCAATGCCGACGGATAATGAAATACGCAACGGGGCTCTGTATGAATGGAATCAATCGCAAAAAGCTGACAAGTGCCTTGAAACCCACTTTTAACAACAATCGACTTAGCAAAAATGACGATATTACTGAGTACTGCTGTACTATCAATTGTTATAGTGGTATCTGACAGTAATATAATATTACCTCCTAAATGAATATTCTGAAGAGTTTGCACCCTTTTTTTGAAGGTAAAAAAATGTGTTGGTAATAAAAAAGACTGTTGCAGAGAATCTTTTTTAGGGAGAATGGTATCGCCCTTGAAGGTCGAAGCAAAGTATTGTTGCAACAAATTCAATCTGGCAGAGTTCAGGGCGGGCAATGTTTTTGCACTGACGTGTTTAGTCCCGATGATTAATCGCTTGTCTCCCTGATAGGCTTTGTTGTCAATATAAGCTTCCTGTACGCCGGCTTTTGGAATATAACCGTCACCCCGGATAGTGGTTTTTCCGCTCAAAGAAAATGGCCTGTCTTCATCAACCAAATAAATAGCTGCCCATTTGGAGGAATCAATAACATTAGCCACCGAAAAAGTTTTATATAAAGTGTCTTTTTGAATAAATGCTCTCACGGAACCGATATCATATATTCCCCATACTGTTTTTTTTAGGGTAAGTGAATCCGCATCGTTATTAAAAAGACTAAGCGTTTTTTCCTGGGTATAAGTAGTATCCTCAGATGACAGCAAAATGTTTATACCTGAATAGAGATTGTTTTCTAATTGATCATATCTGTTCTTTTGCTGGTATTGTGCTTTATAAAAATAAGCAGCAACAATTAATGATGAACAGATCAGCCCGATCACTAAAGCGATTATGATAACCATATAAAGGGCCGATGCTTTAAGCATAAATAGTTTATTTAGCCATCTTTTTTATGGTATCAGCAGGCGTAATTTTATTCTTTTTCAGGATATTAATTCTTTTCCAAAAGGGAACAACCTTATCGGATACTAGTACGCCATTTTTCCATTTAGTTTGTTCTTTTAGCGTCCCGTCTTCGTTCCAGCTTTTCCAGACACCCTGTTTCAAGCCTTTTTTAAAAAAACCCTGCTCTTTCAGGTTTTTGCTGGGATAAAATTCGCTATACTGGCCGTCGAGCAACTTGCCACTGAAGCCGCCCTGCGTGGAATGAATGCTATTAGCATAATACCAATAGTAAATCAAGTTTGATTTTGGCGAGGGAATGCTTGAGACATCGTTTACTTCAGCAACAATAGTTTTGTCGGGTTGTGGAATGCGAACTTTGATGCCCATTTCAGGCATTTCCTGGGCGTATATAGCGCCGGAAATCAGCAGGAATAAAATGGTAAATATTTTCTTCATTAGGTCGCCGGTTTAATGGCAATAAATTTTGTTATGCCGTTGAAACTTATTTTGATGGAATCGCGAAAATTCCTGATCAGTTTTACATTGTCTTTTATTTCTCCCTCCGAAAACATTTCGTTTTTGCCATTAATAGTTACTAAGGCGATTAGCTTTTTGGAGTCGGGATTGCGAATATAGCCTGAGTATTGAATAAAACTCCAATTAAAAGCCGGTTTGACTGGTAAGTTAATTGCGCCCTTATGCAGCAGTTTTTTAAGGGGTATTTCGGCAGTGTCCTTTGTTTTGATAATGCCAAATGGGTCGCGGTAGTTAAGCAATAAACGGGCAGTATCCTTTGGGATAGCATAATCGTTATATGCTTCCTTTTGACGAGTATTGGCTGTTGGAGCAGGATCGTCATCGGGCCCTCCTGAGGCATCAAAAATACGATAGATGATCAACCCCCAGACCACCAAAACGACAAAGCCCAAAAAATAAGTCAGTTTTTTATTTTTCACACGTTTACAACTTTATTGCAACACAAAATAGCTTGCACTTCCTGCAGCGCTTTCGTTACCAGCGGCATCTACAGCAGTAACCACCCAGTAGATCTTATTACCCGAGGCACCCAGGTTAAAACTATAACTGGTAGCAGTTAAACTCATTGGGAAGCTGGAATTATAATTGGTAACTCCGTCGCTTTGGAATACATATAATTTGTATTTCACTGCACGTGCCACCGTGTTCCATTGCAAAGTAACCGGCAATGGTACTGTAACACCATTGGCAGGGGCGACAAGGGTAACCTGTGCCGGTGGGGTATGGTCATAAATGACCTGGTATACTGACGACCATTGCGCCTGCGCTGTATCATTTTGGGCTTTAACCCGCCATTGATAATTCTGGTCCTTTGGGAAGGTGTAGCTAAACTGCTGGCCTGGTATAGTTTGGTTTACTAATACAGCACTTTCGTTGACGAAATTATTGGTATCGACTTCCAGCTGATATTTGGTTGCACCATATAGGTTTCCCCATTGAAAAACAATATTGCTTTGATTGGTAAGGTAATTATTGGCAGGCGAAGTTAGCTGCACAGTTTGTCCGACAATACTGGAGGCCGCAACAACAAACGTTTTTGGAGCCGCATAAGCCGTTTGTGAGCTTCCATTCTCGGCCATTACCCGCCACTGATAAGTTCCCGGGTTCAAATTAGCGGAGAATTTATAGCTGCTAACGATCGTGTCCAACACCAGGTTTCCCGGATTAGCGAAGCTTGGCGTTACAACCTGTAGGTGATAGGACAGGGCATGATCCACCTGATCCCACCAAAAATTAATCGTATAGCTGGTGCTGGTGTATTGATTGGCAGGGGCTTCTAAAATAACCTGGCTTTTGGCAATAGACGGCTCAATAATGTCATCACAGGAAGATAGCCATGCCAGCCCGGTAAATAACATTAGAAATAGATAAGGTAAAGGTCTTAATTTCATTGTGGGCTAAAATACAAACATCTTTGAACTTTATTTCATTTGCTTGCAGATAATATAGGCTATATTAAAAATGCGTTGTCAGGCTATAGAAAGTTTACTTGAGTGCGCGCGGATTGGGAATCCTCCACTGTTTTTCCAATCCGATTAAATTGATGTATAAGTGTCAAAAAGGAGGGCTTTATTGTGAAAGTGATTGTCGCTATCGTTCAATTTTATAGGATGATTTCAATGAAACCTGTTTGTATCATTATTGCTATAACTTAAAGAAAAATCAGCATCTAGTGTTGTTGATTTTAATCGATGGGAAATTACTCTTAAGGCTGAGTTAATTAGAAATACATTTGGATTTCTATCCGGTCGTTAATATCTTGGCAAATAAATCCTAATAACTATTTATTAAACTCTTGTCACAATAGAAATGAATCCTAAACCGAACCCCCAATATATTAAATTGCAAATTCTTTTCACTGCTGGATTGATATTTTGCAGTTGATACTAGCAATTATACCTCTTTTCCTGAACTCAAATAAATACCATCGGTCATAGCACTGAACAGGGCATATACCGCGCATTTGATAAAATCTATTGATGAAAAGGCAATTTAATAGTTGCATAAAATAACGGACGTAAGAACCGCCATTATTGACACCCTAACCACTCTCAATGAAAAAACTCGTATTAATTTCTATTTTATTTATAGCCGGGTTGGCTACAACTTGTGCACAAACAGTACCCGACGCCGGCGTGACCATTACCAATGCCATACCTCCTTCGCCTGATGCAGCGGCTTTAGGTAAATATGGCAGTTTGCCGGTAGGCGCATTTACAGGTGTTCCAAAGATTGATATCCCAATTTATACCATAAAGAGCGGTGATTTGACCTTGCCGGTATCGATCAGTTATCACTCCGGTGGCAATAAGGTGGAAGAGATGGCTTCCTCTGTGGGGTTGGGGTGGTCTCTGAACGCAGGCGGAGCAATAGTTCGCACAGTGAGGGGGCTTCCAGATGAGGCTATTAACGGCATCCTGAGTCCACCCTATAATATACCGTTAGTAGATAGTTTAGTGAGAGTAACCGCTGGCGCCAATTACACTGCCGCACAATTAGCCACTATTAATACCACACTCAATTATATGGCAACGGGTGTTTATGACAGCGAAGCAGATGTTTACAACTTTAATTTCGGCAATTATTCCGGAAAGTTTGTGATGGATAGTTATGGGAATGTATATGTACTGCCCAGGCAAAAGATCAAATTTACTTTCAAGATTGCATTAAAAAATACTACGGAGGCTTATATCCAATCTTTTACGGCTATAACGCCTGATGGGGTAACCTATATTTTTGGCTCTGACAATGACGGTAATGATGCGGTAGAATTCACGAATACCAACACCACCTCGTCAACCGGCGGCGGAGTCGTTAATAAACAGAAGATTGCCACTTCCTGGTTTATAAAAAGAATGATCAGTCCCGATGGTCACCAGATCAATTTTACCTATAAATCTGAAGAAATTCTTAATCAGCAAACTATAAGTGCGTCCAACTTTATATTTCTACAATGTAACAACTGTGGTTCATATTTGGGTAATCCAGGGCCTGCTACAGATTCAGAAAATTTGTCCTCAGCAAATACAATTTACACAGTAAAATTGACCAATATATCCTTTGAGAATGGGAATTTAAATGTCACTTCTAATACCTCGAGGTTAGACAATCCTGGAAGTGCGGGTACGGCTGTTGATGCGATCAATATTACCAATGTAAGCGGCTCACTCAATAAAGTATTCAATTTTTATTACTATAATACCAGCAGCACGCGTTTAAGGCTCGATTCATTAATAGAGACAGTTCCAGCAAATTGCCCGAACTGTAACCCCAGGAAGAAATATTCCTTCACCTATAATGTTGATCAGTGGTCAAGGACAAGTACAAATACTTATTGGGATCTTGAACAGGATTATTGGGGTTATTATAACGGAATGGGCAATACCAACCTGGTGCCAACGGTAACGTACAACGGAACATTATATCCTGGTGCCAACAGGACTCCTAATGAGCAGGCTATGCTTGGCGGCATGCTAACACAAATTAAATACCCAACAGGCGGGTATACCAATTTCACATATGAGGCAAATACAGAAGCTTCCAGCGGCGAGGATTTTGGCGGGCTTTCAAACGCCTATCCGCCGGTACAACATCTGGCGGCAATTTGCAACGACCCTGGGAATTACTTATATAATTATGACATCAATAATGGTAATCCTAATGATTCAATAAAGATTGTTTCCGCCGGTGGCCCGGTTCCGGTTACCGTCACAGCATCGGGATTAAATAACCCGCCAAGTGTAGTTTTAGGTATTGATCTGTTTCAGGTTACTTCTACCGGTACTATGATTATTGCGGCACTTAAAAATGACACGGTTCTCTATTTAAATCCCGGTAACTACAAGCTTAATCTTTTTGAAAAAAATAATGTAGCTTATAGTCCCAGTTTCCCAACGGGCATTAAATATTCCTTATTGGTACAGTGGACTACACCCAATCCCGCCCTTCTGGGGACCTCTGGAGGTTCAAGTTATGTTACTCAAATTGTGGGAGGACTTCGCATTAAACAGATTGCAGACTACGACGGCATCAACCCGAACCCGTTTAATACAAAAACGTACCAGTATACAGAACCTGGTTCCACGAAATCAAGTGGCAATTTAAATGGAGACCCGACTTATACTTATCTTCTAAATAAGGACATTGAAGCGCCCCAGGCCCAATATAGTGGTATATTCGTTTGGACTTATCAGGGTCTGGAATGCACTGCCGTCTCCAATATTCCATTAGGTACGTCGCAAGGTTCAGTAGTTGGTTATACCCATGTACAAGAGTTTATCGGCGGCTCGGGGCAAAATGGGATGAACGAGTATTTTTATTCCTTTGTGCCTGACCTCGTTAGTCCACCTGGCGCTTTCCCCATAACCCCTTCAGTTGATCAAAGCTGGAAGCGCGGCCTTTTAAAGAAAGAAATCAATTATAAACAAACGGCACCCAATACATATGTGAGGGTACAGGAAAAAATAAATGCCTATGGTTCGGGTAATTCGTATACACCTATTAGCTTAAAAGTGGGTTTTAGTGAAGTACCAAGTCCGGGTACTTTTGATCCGTCTTATAATTATTATGAAGGGCTGCAGAATTTTGTTACGGGGGGTAAACTACAGTTCCAGATTTATTACAACTATACTGATTTTACATACCTATTGTCGGATACGACCAAAGTTTACAATATGAGTGATACTACTAAATACGTTCAAACTTATAATACCTATGCCTATGATACCACTTCTTTTCAATTATCACAGCGGACATCTGTAAACAGTAAAAGTGAGCTGATCACCGAAAATATATTATATCCGGACAATTATAATATTACCGGTTCACCTACTAATTCAGCATTGGCAGGAATTTTAAATTTGCAAAACATCAATATGCTGGATGTGCCCATCGAAGAAACCACTCAAAAGTCAAACTTTGATGGTAGTAATTCGAGGGTGGTTAAATCGGTGCTTACTACCTATAAACCGGGCCAACCTTTAAGAGATTCGGTATTTGAAATGCGTTCCGTTACTCCGCTAACCACCTTTACAGCCAGTACGGCAGGCGCAAATAGTTTAATAAAAGATAGTCATTACCAACCCGTTGTTGCATTTAATCAATATGATGCTTATGGCAATATTTTGCAGGAAAATAAAGTTGCGGATGCTTTGCACACTTATATATGGGGGTATTTAAACATTAATCCGCCTTATTATAATACCTATCCAATTGCTGCGGTAATTAATGCCGATTCAACAAGTATTGCCTATACCAATTTTGAGAGCTACAGTTCTGTAGGTTACGGCAATTGGGTTTATACAACTACGGGTGCAACAACTGATGCCACGGCTCCAATGGGTGCGCAATGTTACAACACGGCAAGTGGCGCAATAACTAAAAGCGCGCTGAATAGCTCGAATAGTTATGTGGTATCTTTTTGGGCCAAACAAGGAGCCGCAGTGATTGTAAGCGGCGGTACAGTTACCGCAACCACCCAAAGTATAACTTTAAATGGCTGGAGTTATAACGAGTACAAAGTCACCGGGGCTGCTACGATAACTATAGGAGGAAGCGGTTATATTGATGAATTGAGATTATATCCTTCTACGGCACAGATGAGCACTTACACCTATATTCCGCTTGTGGGCATATCTGCTTCGTGCAATGCCAAAAATCAGTTTTCTTATTACCAGTATGATAGTGTTGGCAGGTTGGTTAATATAACCGATCAGTATGGTAATATCATTAAAAATTACCAATACAATTACAGAGCGCAGTAAAAAATTAACCTTAAATCAGCACATCACATGCAAAAGATATATCATATCAATAAATTAACACCTTTCATCGTCACGATACTAGCGTTTCTTTCACTGACTGGCTTCTGTCAGGCGCCGCTCATCAATTATAGTAACAATACATTAACCTATACAGTAGGCTCACACATTGCACCAGTATTTCCAAACAATACAGGTGGCGTAGCCTATGCCTATGGGCAAACAATCACTATTGCAGGGAGCGGAGTTTACGCTTACCTCAATGGCGCAGGGACTGGTGCGGAATTTGCTAAACCAACATCTGTGGTTACCGATGCCAGCGGCAATGTATATGTAGCGGATGGCTATAACGGCTCAATTCGTGAAATATCCCCAGCAGGTGTCGTAACCACCTTTTCGGGCTATGGCGCAGGAGGCGAAGTCAACGGCAGTGCCGGAACCGCCAGGTTCAATCTACCTACCGGCATATCTTTTGATGGCAACGGGAATCTATATGTTGCTGATTTTTATGGAAATGTCATCCGTATGGTTAGCCCGACGGGAACAGCAAGTACACTGGCCGGCAACGGTACTGAAGGTTATGTAGACGGGCCTGTGGCAACTGCTGAATTCAATCACCCGATAGGTACTGTCGTTGACGCAGCGGGTAACGTATATGTAGCTGATAATTATAATAACGTGATCCGAAAGATTACTCCTTCGGGTATGGTGAGTACCTTTGCCGGAAACGGAACGCGGGGTTATGCCGATGGCGTAGGTACGGCGGCCCAGTTTAGCTTGCCGTGCGGTTTGACCATTGATGCATCAGGCAACTTATATGTTGCCGATGAAAGTAACAATGTAATCAGGAAGATCACACCAACTGGTGTGGTTAGTACCTATGCTGGTAATCGTTATGAGGGCCTGGTAAACGGGAATAGCCCTATGGCCAGTTTTTTCTATCCGATATCCGTAGCGGTGGATGCGACCGGCAATATGTATATTTCAGATCAGTATTATAGTGTTATCCGCAAGATTACACCTGGCGGAGTAGTGAGTACGCTGGCCGGCAGTGGCACGGCAGGATCGACGGATGGGGTAGGTATTGCGGCCAGTTTTAATAACCCTGGGGAGGTAGCAGTAGATGCAACAGGTAACGTATATGTCGCGGACATTGGCAATAACAAGATACGTAAAATCATCACGGGTGCCTACAGTATCAGCCCGGCTTTACCAACAGGTTTACTGTTTGACCGTGCCACAGGCGGTATCAGCGGCGTACCAGCAGCAGCCTCGCCCGCTACCACCTATACCATAACTGCCGTCAATGGGCAAGGAGCAGGCAGCACCACCATCACACTTGCAGTGAACCCTCAAAGCAGCTTTAACCCGAGCCAGAGCCAAAACTATGTCGCCACTTTTACACCAAGGGTAGCACTCATTACTAACAATAGTGCATTAATCGCTGCCAGCGTTGATAAGAACCAGGTAGAGATCGCCGTACAGTATTTGGATGGCTTAGGTCGGCCGATGCAAACCGTACAGGTAAAAGGATCGCCGACGGGCAGAGATGTGGTACAGCCTATAGTTTATGACCAGTTTGGAAGAGATTCCGTAAAATATTTACCTTACTCTGTACAACCAACGGCGGCCAGCGACGGGAGTTATAAAACTACTGCGTTGGCAGACCAACCGACATTTTATAGCAATCCGACGGGAAGCACCTGGAATGCCCCCGGAGTTGTTAATAATGCTTACCCGGTTAGCGGAATCAATTATGAGCCCTCGCCGCTGAACAGGGTAGTAGAACAAGGCGATCCGGGACAGTCTTGGCAATTAAGCACCAGCGGCATAAGCGGCAGCGGGCATACCACCACTGTGGATTATGAAAGTAATGATCAAAGCAGTTTTAACCCCGGCATACTAAGTAACAATCCCGGCAGCCGTATGGTGGCGCTTTATACCACGATTATTAATAGTGATGAGAGCCAAAGCCTGGCGCGTGTGGGTAATACAGCAACCTACAATACGGGGACACTTTACCTGACCATTACCAGAGATGAAAACTGGAACCCGGCGAGCGATGGCTGCCTGAATACGACCGAGGAGTATAAAGATATGGAAGGGCATGTGGTTTTAAAACGAACCTATAATAATATCGGTAGCCAATTACAAATGCTGAGCACCTATTATGTATATGATGACCTTGGTAACCTGGCATTTGTATTACCGCCGCAGTCCAATCCGGACGCTACCAGTGCCATCAGCCAAACTACCTTAAATAACTTATGTTACCAGTATCGTTATGACGAGCGGCAAAGGCTTATCCAAAAGCAGTTGCCGGGTAAAGGTGCCGAAGAAATGGTATATAACCAGATAGATCAACTGTTATATGACCGTGATGCCAATAAAAAGGCCCTTGGCGAATGGGGATATACCAAATATGACGGACAAGGGCGGGTAATCACGACCGGCATTACAATTGATACGAGTTCCCGGGCTCCTTTACAGAGTTATGTGACGAATATGATCACCCTGACGGATACGGTCAGCCAATGGGAGGTGCCCGTAACGGCTAACGGCATACAGGGTTATAGCGATACGGCATTTCCATGGGGAAATAACCAGATCCCCTTGGTGGTGAATTACTATGACAACTATAGTTTTCCGGGGCAACCGTCAACGGTAGTAGCCCCAGCAAGTGCCAGTACAATGACCCGGGGCCTGCTAACCGCAACCAAAACAGCCGTACTGAATACAGTTAGCATCCCAACCACGCCGGATATGTTGTGGACGGTTCATTATTATGATGACCTGGGCAGAGTAACGCAAACCTATAGCCAGCATTACCTTGGCGGCGTATTGAGTGCCGGTGATAACGATGTTATAAAAACTACCTATAGTTTCACCAATATACCCCTTACCATTACAAGGGTTCATTCTGTTCATAGTCTTTCTACCACCACTACCATCAGCAATCAGTATGTATATGACCATATGGACCGCAAGGTGGGAACCTGGGAACAGATTACTTTAAGCTCGGGAGCTACAACCAGCCGCACAATGATCTCCAATATTGTTTATAACGAAATAGGACAGCTAATGACTAAAAACCTCAATAGTTTGGATAGCGCTACTTTTTCACAAAGCATCGCTTACAATTATAATGAACGGGGGTGGTTATTGAGCAGTAATGCAGCTTTGTTCCAGATGCGGTTACAGTATAACAGTGTCAACAATATAGCCGGTATTACCCCTACCGCACAATACAATGGTAACATAGCCAGTCAGAGCTGGGGTACAAGCAATACACCCAATGCCAACAGCTATGTTTATGCTTACGACCAGCTAAACCGTTTAACGGCCGGTACCGGCACCACCGGAAACTCGGAAAATAGTATTACATATGACCTGAACGGAAACATCAGCACGTTGAACCGTTATCAAGGTGCCAGCGCAAACCTGATAGACCAGCTCAGCTATACCTATAACAATACCAACCAACTGCAAAATGTAACGGATAACAGCGGGTATTTCGGTACCACCGACCTGGTAAGCGGAACAACCAATTATACTTATGATAATAATGGGAACGTATTAAATACCAGCAATACGGCCAATACTATCCAAAACAAGAGTTATACTTATAATATACTTAACCTGCCGGTTACTATAACGAAACCTACAGGAACAGTTACCTACACGTATGATGCCAATGGCAGGAAGTTGAGGAAAGTAAGCGTAATAAGCGGAACAACCAATACCACAGATTATATTGATGGCATAGAATACGATAATAGTACTACAAAAATAGGTTTTATACAGACAGAAGAAGGCAAAGTAGTACCCAGCTCGGCCTATGATTACTACTATTATTTGGGCGATAACCTTGGAAACACAAGAATAACATTTGACACCGAAAATGGCATAATAACGCCTCTGCAAACAGACGATTATTATCCGTTTGGCCTGGAGATCAACAGCCTTGTCAACAGTACTAAAAATGAATATCTTTATAACAAGAAAGAGTTACAGGAGGAGTTAGGGCAATACGATTACGGCGCGAGGTTTTATGATCCGGTGATTGCGCGGTGGACAACGATTGATCCATTGGCGGAGAAGTCACGAAGGTTTTCTGCTTATACATATGGTGATGATAACCCTATCAGGAATATTGACCCTGATGGAATGCAAACACAAGATAATAATAAAGATAAAGAGGATAATAAAAAGAAGCCCCAACCACAACAAACCGGTTCGTACACAATTACGTACGAAAACGGAATGAAGTATCACGGTAAGGGATCATATAAAAGAGCACAGCAATCCGCGAGAGACCATGCTACTAAAGATAATCCGGTTGCAGAAAACGGTATAGATTGGAAGCCGGCAGATAGTCACAGACAAGCATTTAAGGATGAGGATGATAGAATGAATACAGATGAAGGTGGAAATAAGAGTAATGATAACTATAATAAAAATAAGTCACCGGGCGCGAAATATAATGAAGAAGATAAAAAGAAAGCTCAAGCGGATCAAAAGAAATCCAACTCCGACGAACCAGATCAAAATTATGCGCCACCTCCGGGTAATAATCATCCTGCAATCTCTCCAATTGCCGCAGGTACAGCGGTGGGGACTACTATAGTTATTATACATTATGTATGGCCGTTGATATTTTTGCTTTAATGAAAAAAGAATAAAAGATGTTTTCTAAGGAAATCTATCGCAATTAATGATTTGTGTGATATGGTGATATTTCGTTTTTATTAAAGAAATTATATGGCAATAATAACAATTGAAGGTTTTAAGGTCTATTCAAATTTAGACGGCACGAAATCTATTATTATTAATTCTGATCATATAGAAGATTGTATGCAGATTTACCTCGAAAACCATCTAGACGGGATTGCTATTACAACTTCTCATGATTATAAACTTCAAAATGTAGACTTTCTTACTGATTATCCAAAGATAAAACGACTGTCAATATCGGATGGAATTAAAAATATAAGTGGAATTCATAGCCTACATAGCTTAGAGTTTTTGATTATATCAGGCAAAGGTAGAAAGGTTGATTATTCATGTTTTCCATCACTTAAAGAATTGATTGCTGATTGGAGCCCTTACTTTTCGAATATTGATCAATGCAGATCTTTAAATCGAATATCATTTTATAATTATAATCCTAAAACCAAAGACTGCTCAAGCATATCGAATGTATCTTGGATTGAAAAATTAGAGATTGTACAGTCCCCGATAAATACTTTAAATGGATTAGAGTATTTTAATCAACTTAAGGAGTTGCAGCTTAGTTATTGCAGTAAATTAGAAACCTTATGTTGTATAGAAAAAAGCAAAGAGACTTTGGTTTCTTTGCTTTTTGATTATTGCAAGTCGATAAAAAACCCTGAGTATGTAACTCGATTTCAGAATTTGAATACATTAACCTATAATAATGGTCTACTACAGTCAATAAAGTTTATAAAAAAGATGACAGCATTGAAGTCGTTTAGGTTTGTCGGAACGGATGTAATTGATGGAGATATGACGCCTTGTATTGGACTTAAATATGCAGGCTTCTCTAATAAAAAGCAGTTCTCACATACTATGGAAGAAATAAAAAGTCTTTCTAACTCTTTATAGAATAAAATATATTTACGGATTAGATTTTTTCCACTGAATATATCGAGGAAGCTTAATTAATTCAATTAAATCCTCTTTTTCTGGAATTGGCGGCATTTTTTTTACATCAACGTAACCTATTTCTAATGCGGCTGCTTTTTCACCCAAAACATTATCAAGCAATAAATAAACAGCCTGCAAAAAATCTTTTTCACGAACTGAACTAAAGTTATCTATATGTACCCTTAAGCCGATTTTGGAGGATGTTTTATTACTTAGTGGATTAAAACGCATTGTTTCTGGATTGAGCTTTATGCTATTATATTCAATAGTTCCAAATCCTATGGCAGGTTTAAAGGCAATTATAGTCCAGTATTCTAATATAGGGGCTTGCTTTACAAGAGATTCAACCTTATCAAAAAAATCAGCATTACCCTCAGCTGTAATGATTAAGTCCTGCTTTTTATCAGGATAGCCACCTATTTCAAAAAATAACTTGTCGGAATATAGATGTAAGCGTTTTAAGAGTTCATCTAAGAGCCTTTCTTTTTCGTTGTTGTCGTCAATCTGATTTAGAAAAAAGTATTCAGCTTCATTTTCTTTAAACCAGTTCCAAAATTGTTGTTCTTTTGACATGCTATTAAAGATTCCCGACCTTCTTGCTTGATCATCCAATACTTAAAACTCGTCGGCACGATTATTTTTCGCGAACAAACATAACAATTGTATTTTAATTAAAATATATGTTGGTTGGTGAAATAATAGGTACTAGTCCTATTTGACTAAGAAATCAATCCAGATCACTAATCAGCATGCCTATGACCACAAGGATCGCAAGGTATATGCCTAGCAACAAATAGGTTTCAATCAGCCGTACCCCGATCTCCAACATTATTTACAACGAGTTAGGCCAGGTAATGACCAAACAACTGAATAGTTTGGATAGCCTTACTTTTTCGCAAAGCGTAGCTTACAACTATAACGAACGTGGCTGGTTACTGGGCAGCGCTGCACCCTTATTCCAGATGCAGTTACAGTATAATAATGTAAATAATATTACCGGAATAACCCCAACAGCACAATACAATGGCAATATTGCCAGCCAAAGCTGGGGCACAGGCAGTGCACCCAATGCCAATAGCTATAGTTACGCTTACGACCAGCTGAACCGTTTAACTTCTGGCAATGGTACAACCGGCAATTCAGAAAATAGCATCACTTATGACCTAATGGGTAACATCACCCAATTGTATCGTTACCAAACTACGTCAAACACTTTAATCGATCAACTGGCTTATACGTATACCAACGCTGCTGGTAACTATACCAACCAGCTGCAATACGTAAATAATAACAGCATATATGGCAGTATCACCGATTTAGTAAGTGGAACGACTAATTATACTTATGACAATAACGGCAACATATTAAGCGGCATCAATACAACTACTGCCACCCAAAACAAGAGTTATACATATAATATGCTTAACCTGCCGGTTACCATCACGATACCAACAGGAACAGTTACCTACACGTATGATGCCAATGGCAGAAATCTGAGAAAAGTAGACGTAACAACAGGCGGAACAACCAAAACAACAGATTATATAGACGGCATAGAATACGATAGCAGCAATACAACTATAGGTTTTATACAGACAGAAGAAGGTAAGATAGTACCCAGCTCGACCACCAATAATTATATGAGTTATGATTATTATTTGGGTGATAACCTGGGCAACACCAGGGTGACATTTGATACTAAGAACGGCTTGATAACGCCTCTGCAAACAGATGATTATTATCCGTTTGGCCTGGAGATCAACAGCCTTGTCAACAGTACTAAAAATGAATATCTTTACAATAAAAAGGAGTTACAGGAAGAGTTAGGGCAATACGATTATAGTGCGCGTTTTTATGATCCGGTGATTGGTAGATGGAATGTGGTGGATAAGAAGGCTGAAGACCCAACGCAAATTAGTTTATCTCCCTATGCTTATGTTGGGAACAACCCAGTCAATAAAACTGATCCAGATGGTAATTGTCCGTCATGTATATTTGCCGTAGCATTAGAGGCAGCTGGAGTAGAAGAAGGTGCCACTTTGGGGGCTGCAACACCGGCAGCAGTTGTAACGGTTACAATTGGCGGATTAGTTGCAATCGGTGATTTCTTTATCCAAAGTCATCATAATAGTTATCATGTTAAAAGTGAGAGCACACCTCAAAGTACCCCCGATAAAGAAAAGAGTCCGCCTAATCCAAATGGCGCTAAAGGAAATATTGATCATCAGGAAAAAGTGGGTCAATTAGCCGATAAAGCTAAAGCGGAAGCAAAACCAGGAGAAAAAGTAATAACAGAAAAGAAAATCCAAGTACCAGGCTCCAATAGGAGGCCGGATGTTCAAGTAGTGGATGAAAATGGTAAAACAGTAAAAGTTCATGAAGCAGAACGGAAACCTAACAGCGCCCGTAACAAAAAGCGCGAAGCAGAGTAAGATAAATTAGGAGTTGATCATTAAGCCCATCCTGTAGGAAATAACTAATCAAATGGCAGAATTGAATCTTTTTTTTAACCTGAAAGAACGTGAGGACTTTGTGAGATATTGCTTTAATCAAGAATGTATAATTGTTCCTGATTCCGATTATGAAGATAACTCATATTATCTTATTAAAAACATGGAACAGTATCTCAATTATATCGAAGAATGCGTTGGTTTTTTTATCATTAGTGATAAATACAAACGTTTCCCATTAGAAATGAGATCTTTTGAAAAAAATGATCAGAAAAAATACTATATCAGACAGAGGTACGGAGGTCCATCCATAGATTTTTATACGCCATTTTTTGCAGAGAAAAAGTATAATAAAGTTGGACCTGGTTTAATAAGTATTTATCCTTTTTACTATCATTACAATGAAAAATTTATTCCTGATGATGAATTAAAGAGAGTATACAACTTATTGGTGTCTTACATCCGTAAAAAATCAAAAAGAGTTAAGATAGGAAAAAAAAATTATTGGATCGGCATTGATACAATAGAACGAGTAAAAGAAGGTAGGCTTGGATTTGTTGAAATGGACGGCTTCGATTGGGCTACAATATTATAATTCATATTCCTAACTGGTCGAGGTTTATGGCCTCGACCTAAAATATATTGAGCTTGCAGCTTAATAAAGCCTAACCTGATCGAGGCTTGCAACCTCGTCCTAAGATATATTAAGCTTGCAGCTTAACATGACAGAGACTAGCCATTAAGTGCTAGGTTTTTGTTCATTTAGAATTGCCTTTCTTAGCCGTATAATCCCTAATAAGCGCGTCGATGACCATATAAACCTGCTTCTGTTCTTCATCAGACAGAGAGGCGATTTCGTTTATGCGGGTTAATATAACAGTGTCTAACTCAGTGTCAGTTAGCTCAGAAAGGTAGTCTAACGACATATCTAAAGCTTTAACAATACGGGACGTTTTTAGAAATATGCAATAATTCATATCTTTACACCATAAGATTTGCAATTAATCTGTATCAAAAAAAGCGGTGAGTAATTCGGTGAGTAAAGAATTTAAATCGTTGTAAAATATTGAAAGTCTAGACGTTAAGAATATTAGGTTATTCTCGTCGGGTGCTGCTGTGGTGGCTGGAGTGGCTTGGATATATAATAAGGCGACCTCTCATAATAGCACCCCTAAAGAACCGGAACCAACACCACAATCTACACCAAACAAATTAAAAGGGGCAAATATCCCAAAAGTTAAAGATGCTATAAAAACTGGACAAGAGGCACATCGCCAAGAGCAAAAGAAGTTGAAAGAACAAGGTGCAGATGTAGAAGTGCCAATGACATTAAAAAATGGGACTAACGTCAGAAAGGATGCTGTTATGCCTGACGGTACTGCTGTTATTATCAAGCCTAATACACCTTCTGGTAAAAAATCAGTAGACAAGAGGGAGAAAAAAATGAATGATAATGGCGTACCTACGCAAACAATATTTTATGACCCGAAAAATCCAGCTTATCAACCAGGCTCTTCATCTTATATCGGGCCAGGAGTGAAGCTTTATTAATACGATGAAATTAACAAAACAAAAACTAATTCAACTAACAGAAAAACAACTAAGTTCACTTGGTTATCAATATGTAGTTGACACCATTACGATGGCGCAGGGGCTTTATCTTAAAAGAACGATCGATTCTTTAATTTTGTCTTTGGGATTAACAATCTCGAAGTATTATGATAGTATGTTTACAGCCTCTTATTATCTATCAAGCACCGCAAATTGGGCTGCGGTTTGGGGAGATATTCCCAATAGATCATATTTAAGAATTGGTCATTTCTTGACGCAATTGGAAAGAGAATTCTTGTTAGATAAACAGCAAACCAAGCCGGGAATCAGAGACGCATGGTGGGACGCAAATAATACCGATAGTTTGGATTGTTTCTTTAATGCTGTGTCGATCACTGAGTCAAGATTCATATTGCAGCCTAACTTAATTAACGATATAATAAAGAGTGCTGAGGTAAATGAAATGAACGAATTGGCATGTAGAACTATGGTGATTGTCGGCTCTGATAATCACAGAGATGATCCCTGTGAATTCATACCATTAAAATCCGTTGATAACATTCCCATTGAATGGTTTAAAGCAGCTGAACAAGCAATTAGAGAAAGAGGGGCCATCTTAAATGAAAATACGGTTAAACGTGCTGCCGCCGATGCCTATCGCCGGAGAATTGTTTAGTGTAAGCCCTAATCGGTCAAGGTTTGCAACTATTAGTGTCCGGTAAAAATATTATAGCGATTGAAAAGCATAGCTAATGCGGTTGTGTATAAAAAGTGTGGTTGTAAAATTAAACAGTTGATAATCAATTACAACTTATAAGCTTAATGCTTCTGGCTAAGCGTGCCTGGGGAAATAACGAAAAGACTGTGAGAAACAAGGCTTGACCAACGTGCCCCGGCTTTGTTTATTTATTGGAGTAGGCTTTTCTTAGCCTTGAATCTGGCACTTGGGAACAGATTGCCTGTAGCAATGAGCGGGTAGCGTACGCGTTACTTAATGCTCTTTTTTGTCGTATGTTTCATGTGTATGCGGGACAGGGCAGGAGATCATTTTGCGGGGCTGCCATTATATTTTTTTATTATTTCCAGGTATCCTTTACCGGCGGCTCTGCTGCATTTGTGTAATTCATTAAATGTGATGGGTATAATCTTTACCTTTTCTTTTTTTACTATTAAAATTTCGCCTTTTCTTATGTTCGGTTCCAAACAAAGAAATACGGTCACCATTTCTTCATCTTCGTCAACAACAAAGGCAGGGTTATACTTAGCCTTCTCAATGGTATACAGTAGTACCGGCCGCCAGCTGATCTCTTCTTCATCCAGGTTAAGGCTATCGGCAGCCAATAATTTTAATTGATTAAGGGACGGTATAAACTTCAATATGATATCTTCTACCTGTGCGCGTATAGTTGCAACTACGGCAACTTGCATCAACAAACCCAGCAGCAGAATAATCAATATAATTATTAAAATAGCAAAAATGGTAAGTGTGAGTTCGCCCCATATTCTTTGAACGCCCAGATCAGCGGCTAAAGGGCTGATGGCCTTTTTCAGCAAACTAATTATGCGTAAAAACACATACAATACAATAGCAACAGGAACGGCAAGCGCTAGTCCACGACCCAAAACTGTTTTGAATTTAAATTTGCTCATATAATTATATTAAGGTGTACAATAATAATTTGAAGCAGATGTCTTGCTAAGAAGGGCACTAAGAGCCAGGTGATTAACTCAAAATTATAACGCAATCATTAAAAAGCATTTTAATTTCAATAAATACGGGTTTCATTTTAGAATGTGAAACTTCTGTAGATTGCGTTTTATTGAGTAGCAGAGTAACTTCATCAATAAGTAAATAATGACGATACCGCGATATACTCGCTATCTCTGAAATATTCACATCTGAAAACGCCTGATCGGACCACTAAACTGCCGGATTCGGGGTATTAAATATTTCCACAAAACGTATATCGCTTAAATTTGTTCTGCCTTATGATATAGGATAAGTTAACCCAATAAATTATTTGAGAAACCATGGAAAAAACAAAAGACATTGGCCGCCGTCGCTTTTTGAGCATGGCCGCTTTGACCGTTGCAGTAGCAGAACTTGGCGGTCTCAATTTGCTGAAGGCTGAGGAAAGACCAATTGCCGCAACTGCGCGCAAAAAAGCCAGTCGCGCATCAACATTGTTCGATAATATAAAACAAATAAAGGCCGGTGTGCTTGATGTTGGCTATGCGGAAGCCGGGCCGGCTAACGGTCAACCTGTTATTTTGCTGCATGGCTGGCCCTATGATATACACAGTTATGCCGAAGTAGCTCCGTTGCTGGCGGCACGGGGTTACCGGGTTATTATACCACACCTGCGTGGTTATGGATCTACAAAATTCCTTTTGGAACATACACCAAGAAACGGCCAGCAAGCAGCTGTTGCGGTTGACATTATTGCATTGATGGATGCTTTGAAGATTGACAAAGCGGTTATCGGTGGTTTTGATTGGGGGGCCCGTACCGCTAATATTATTGCTGCCATGTGGCCCCAACGTTGTAAAGCGATGGTATCAGTGAGTGGGTATCTCATCGGCAGCCAGCAGGCAAATGCAAAGCCGCTGCCGCCTAAAGCAGAACTTGCATGGTGGTACCAGTTCTATTTTTCAACCGAACGCGGTCGTTTGGGCTATGAAACTAACCGCCATGACTTTAATAAATTGATCTGGCAAACTGCCTCTCCCGATTGGAAATTTAGTGATGAAGTATTCGAACAATCGGCTGCTTCATTTAACAATCCCGATCATGTGGCCGTTGTTATCCATAATTATCGCTGGCGCCTGGGCCTCGCAGATGGTGAGGCTAAATATGATAGCCTGGAGAAAAAACTGGCAACCACCCCAGCTATATCTGTGCCGACGATTACCATGGAAGGTGATGCCAATGGCGCTCCGCACCCTGATCCTGCAAGCTATGCGGCCAAATTTACAGGCAAATATGCTCACCACAACATTGCCGGGGGCATAGGGCACAACCTGCCGCAGGAAGCGCCAAAAGCCTTTGCCGATGCAATTATTGAGGCGGCAGGTTTCGCCGGATAGCCAACGTAATTATGGAAGCTGCAAATATGCAATTGTGCCAATTGGAGCAATAGCCTTTTTCTTTCCACCTGTACATTTGCATGGTTTTATATTGACGCTGATTGCCAGGAGTGGTATCTTTATCTAATATATTTCCGTAGAAAAAGCCCTGTTACCGTCTAAATTAATACCGATGAAAAATTTAATGCTGATCGCCATCATATCGTTGTTCGCTGCTGGGGTGAATGCCCAAAGCGCTGGGCCAAACGAATTACATTGTACGGAAGAAGCCTTTACTTTCAGAACAGATATCCGGCAGGGCTGGCATTTTAGCGCGCCCGTGATGGGGCCTACAGAGGTGGCAAATTATGGACGAGTCCGGAATTTTAGATTGACCGATGCTTTATCTGAATCCGGATTACCACTAAACACTGAAGAGCCGATCAACACAGATAGTTTCGACCAGTTCATTATCTTACAGGCCAGGAACACTGCTTTTTATCCGCTGTTGTATCATGTTAAACTTGCTGATCAGCTTAAATACATATTTCCATACAATTTCCAATACCCTTATCAAACTGACCGGGAGTCGACGAAATTCGACTTTCAAAATCAGGCTCCGATGCTTCGCTGATAAAATCATGTTTAATTGTTTTAAACGCGAAGCGGGCAAGCTGTAAGGCAGAAAAAGTAAAAATCCCCGGCTATCAATTAACCGGGGGTTTTTATTTGGTACGTGATCAATTAAAGTTGTACAAACGTATTTGCCCGTCACTTTTTACTTTTCTTACTACTTGTACCGGTATTGGTGTACAAAGGAAAAATCTTAGCAAAAACGTGGCTTATAGTGTCAGGGTTTAACGTAGGGGGAAAATTATGGAAATGGCTGTGACACGTAAAGCACGAATGGCTTGGCGTTTGAAAATAGGTTTCCATTGTGCTGTTAGCCAAAACACTTGTACCAATGGCCACACCGTGGGTGGTATCGGAGCCGTAACTAGCTCCAGTCGGTGGCGCGCCGCCAGATGTCCAGGTTGCCCCTATGAACAGATAGTTTTTCCTTACATCGTTACCAACCAGGAAACCTTTTATGGTATTGTTGATAGAAATGACCTCGCTATTGGATGCCGCAGAGCTTTTATTTTCCGGGTTGGTTAGTGAATCCATTGCGCTGCCCCATGGCATCAATTGCAGTGTATTGCTCGGGCTTATAGTAAACGGTTTGATAGCAGCAATGGTGTCTGAACCATTTACATTGATCATGTGCGATGTATTGGCAGCTGTATCGGCGGCGTTTTTGCTGAACAACCAGTTGGTGCCGGTATCTTGTGCCACAATTTTTTTGGCCTGCGTGGAATCTAAATAAGCATAGGCTGCATTGGGCGTATTTTTTTGATGCTCAAATGTTGCCCACACCATTTCGGGATGCCCCGCTACGCTGCCTACTATGTGGATGCCTACAAGGGCCATAGTCACGGTTTTTTCCGATTTGGGTGTCCAAAGTGTATCAGAAGTTGTATTATAAACCGGTATAGTAGCTTTAATTGTGAAATAATTTTGCGGGTCGGCAAGGGTGCTGGCTTCAACCCATGATGTTTTTAGTTCGATAGCTAAGGCGTTTGAATCGGGCAGCGTAACATGTTGGGCCCTGGCTATGGCGCAAATGCTGTCGCGGGCTGCGGCAGTAGTGGGGAACTGGCTTCCGTTAATTTGCTTATTATCCACGCCGCTTAAAAAGAAGGCGTAAACATCATTCACCAAAGTAAGATAATAAACCAAGGATTTGTTTTGTGCCATTAACACATCTCCAGTGGCTTGTCCGGCTTCGGTTTGGATTTCGGTACCGTCGGCTCCAAGTAATACAAATTGTTTGCCTAATGCAAATCTTTGAACAATAGGTAAGCCGCTAACCTGATGCTTAAGAATTGCCTTTGGACGCGGGATTTCTTTGCCGGTTTTATCCAAAAATTGAACAGCTCCCGCTGGGCTTTTTTTAACCACGCTTACCTGCACAGGCTTGCCGTCGCTATTAACTATTAGCGCCGCTGTTTTTTGTGGAATTTCTACTTCAAACAATTTACCGGTTTTATCTTTAAAAACGGGTAATCTATCAGGTCCGTCTTTTTCAAGGCTGGCCGACATCCGTAAAGGAACACCCGGTTGATGCGCCGTTAAAGTACGTTTGCCCGCAGCATTGGGCGGCGAAACATTATAAAAAATAGGCGATTCTAATATACTTTGAGCTGTATCATGACCGGGAACATTAGGCGAGGTAATCCATAAGAACATTCTTTCGGACCATTGATAAAAATCACAATTGTTGTTGTGAGGGAAAGTTACACTATTGGCCGGTGTAACAAAGCCATTTTCGGTAGCTTTATGACTGCCGAACCAGTAGTTAAAAGAATCTTTTGTTATAGTGCACGATTTTAAAACATCCTGGGGAAGCCCGGTAATGTTGATGGCGGTTGTTGAGGCTGAATGTTTAAGCCCGCATCCCCACACAGCAAGCCCGAATGCAATAACAATGCAAGCGGTAACTTTAGTAGATTTTTTCATGATTGTAATTATTAGATTAACGATTTAGGTTTTTAAAGGAGGTCCTTTATAAGTTAAATCTATAATTAATTATTTGATAATCAAAGATGTAAAATCATTTTTTAGAGACATATTTTAACGGACAGTTAAATTGTTAAATATGCAGCTTGATGTGGCTAAAACACAGGGTAGCATTGGGCGGGGTATTAAAGCAGGATCTTCTTTGTGGGAAGACCCTACGGCAGAATAATATTTAAAGCAGCTTTACCAAAATTTAACGTAAAGCGTGGTAAGCAGTAACAGGGTTACCACAATAAGCGCCAATGTTGAGGGCTCTACCTTAAACATTGTTTTATCCAGCGTAAAGGCTTTCTGGCTTATTTTTGGTCCGGCTAAGCTTACTAAAACCATTGCAATTATAGTAAACAAGAAGGATAGGCCCATGCATATAAGGAACGGAATTTCATAAACGCCATCTTTATTTAAAAATGCGGTATAAAGGAAAGTTTCATGTCCAAACAACCGTGGGGCATAATTATTAAACAATATGGACATTAAAAACCCGGTTAAAATTCCGGTTATTGCTGCCGTCCCGGTAGTACGTTTCCAAAAGAAGCCCAGAATAAATATAGCAAATATGCCCGGGCTGATAAAGCCGGTATATTTCTGTATAAAGGTAAAGCCTCCTTCGCCACCTATACCCAAAAGGTCATGCCAGGTTAGTAATATAGAAAGTAACATGGCCACAGCGATCACTGATTTACCCATTACCACCATTGATTTTTCATCAGCATCTTTTTTGATATATTTTTTGTAAATATCAAGTGTGAAAATGGTGGATATGCTGTTTGCTTTACCTGCTAACGAAGCTACTATAGCGGCGGTTAAAGCTGCAATAGAGAGTCCTTTTAACCCATTAGGCAAAAAGCCCAGTACCGCAGAGTAGGCATTATCGGGGCTTATATGGCCACCGGAGATCATTTCACGCTGTAAACCGCCGTTTTTGTACAAAACGTACGCTGCTATTCCCGGCAGGATAACAATTATAGGCATAGCCAATTTCATTAAGCCCGCAAACAGGATGCCGGTACGTGCCGTTTTTAAATCGGAGCCGAGTGCCCTTTGTGTAATATACTGATTACAGCCCCAGTAGTTAAGGTTTACTATCCACTGCCCTGCAAAATACATGGCAATACCGGGTAGTAATAAGTACTTGTTAACTTCCTCCTGGCTTGCATGCGGGCCGGGTTTAGGTAATATCATTTTAAAGTGCTCAGGTGCATCTTTCAGCATAGCATTAAATCCGGCTAAGGCATCTTTACCCAAACCAAAACGTTCGCTTACCATGGTTAGGGCAATGTAGGTTGTTGCCAAACCTCCTATTACTAAAACTAAAACCTGTATAACATCGGTAAAGCCAATCACCTTCATACCGCCCAAAGCAATTATAAGGGCAAAAACCGCCAATGCAATAATGATATAGTGAAAAGTGTCTGAATTGCCACCGGCAAGGCTGTTGATGGCCAGCGCTCCCAGGAAAAGAATAGAGGTAAGATTTACAAAAATATACAGAAACAGCCAAAAAACAGCCATCATTAAGCTCACTGTTTCGTTGTACCGCGTTTCCAGAAACTGCGGCATGGTAAAGATCTTATTTTTAAGATATACCGGGATAAACCAAACGGCCACAATAATGAGCGCGATAGCGGCTATCCACTCATAAGCGGCAACAGCCAAACCGACCTGAAAACCCTGCCCGCTTGCACCTATAAATTGTTCTGCAGAGATATTTGATGCGATAAGTGATGCACCTATGGCCCACCAGGTAAGTGAACCCTCGGCCAAAAAGAAATCATGACTGCCGGATACTTCCTTTGTTTTTTTACGCTGGTATACCCACAAGCCATAGCTGGATACCAGTATAAAATAGATTACAAATATGATGTAATCAATAGTTGAAAATTTATTCATAAAAAGGGTTTATATTAATTGGTTTTTTTGAGTCTTTAGTCGGAAGTGAAGATATGAAAATGACGGATTTGATCTGTTATCAGCTCTTTTTGACCGCTTTTAAACTCTTGTGACTTTAGACTAAAGACTATGAACTCCAAACTACTTATAAGCTACCTCATTCCAAAGCAATTCATTGCGGAACTGATCAAGTTTGGTGGCTTTTCCAATCCGTAAAAACTCTATCCCGGCCATGTCAGCAAAATCCTGTAAATGTGCAGCAGTGAGGTTCTGGCTGTAGGCGGTATGATGTGCACCGCCTGCATAGATCCATGCTGCGCATCCGGTTTTCATATCAGGCAATGGCTTCCAAAGTACACGTGCAACAGGCAGTTTAGGCAAATCATGTTGTGGTTCAATCGCTTCTACTTCGTTAATCAATAGCCTGAAACGATTGCCCATATCAATGATAGACGCATTAAGCGCATTGCCACCCGATACGTTGAATACCAAACGGGCCGGATCAGCTTTGCCGCCTATTCCTAATGGATGAACTTCGAGCTTTGGTTTGCCATTTGCTAATGAAGCATCAATTTCGAGCATATGCGAGCCTAAAACCAACATATTATCTTTGTCAAAATGGTAAGTGTAATCTTCCATAAAGGCATTGCCGCCCTTAAGACCACTGCCCATTACTTTAAAAGCGCGTACCAGGGCGGCCGTTTTCCAGTCACCCTCACCGGCAAAGCCATAACCATCGGCCATCAGGCGCTGGGCCGCAATGCCGGGCAGTTGTATCATGCCATACAGATCTTCAAAGGTATCCGTAAAGCCTTTAAAGCCGCCCTTTTGTAAAAAGTTACGCAGGCCCAGTTCAATTTTGGCAGCTTCGTATACCGATGAGTGTCTTTCGCCGCCTTTAAGTAAGGCTGTTTCCATGGTATAAGCAGCTTCATATTCAGTTATCAGGGCATCAATGGCTTCGGTGCTTACTTTATCAATTTCGGCAACCAGGTCGCCAATGCCATAGGTATTAACCGAGTAACCAAACTTAAGCTCAGCTTCCACTTTATCGCCTTCGGTAACGGCTACATAACGCATATTATCGCCAAAACGGGCAAATTTAGCACCTTGCCAGTCATGCCATCCGGCTGCGGCGCGGGTCCATGTGTTAATATCTTCCAATACCTCATTATCCTGCCAGTGGCCAACTACTACCTTGCGGTTTTTGCGCATCCGAGAAACCATAAAGCCGAATTCACGGTCGCCGTGGGCGCTTTGGTTAAGATTCATGAAGTCCATGTCTATCGAACTCCAGGGAATATCACGGTTAAATTGCGTATGCAGGTGTAACATCGGCTTTTGCAGAATATTTAAACCGCGAATCCACATTTTAGCCGGCGAAAAGGTATGCATCCAGGTAATTATGCCAATGCAGCTTGATGTAGTGTTGGCTTCCTGTATGGTGCTGTAAATTTCTTCGGGAGTTTTAACAACGGGTTTATAAACTATACGTACCGGTATTTGCGGTGCGTTATCCAGCCCTTTTGCAATTTGCTGCGAGTGTTCGGCAACTAATTTTAAGGTTTCTTCGCCGTACAGATGCTGGCTGCCGGTGATAAACCATACTTCATATGTTTTTAAGTCGATCATTGTATATTTAGAATGAATTATTGAATTGTTGAGTTAATGAATTAAAAATTACTAATGAACAAGTGAACCAATGAACTATTGAATCAATTAATCATTGTCCATAATAAGAATCCGGCCCATGTTTGCGATCGTAATGTTTTTTGATGAGCGAATCTTTAAGCCTTGCTGCATTTGGGTTTATCTGTTCTGTAAGGAGTGCCATTTGGGCTACTGATTCGAGCACTGCGCTGTTATAAACTGCTTTTGCCGCTGTTTTTCCCCAGGTAAACGGGGCGTGGTTGCCTACCAGCATCATTTCTACATCGGTATAGCTTAGCCCTTTTTCATTTAAGCAATTGATGATCTGGTAACCGGTTTCATATTCATAGTTGCCTTTTATCATTTTATCGCTCATAGGAGGCGCACACGGAATATCTACCGTAAGGTGATCGGCATGTGTGGTACCATAAACAGGAATATCCCTTTGTGATTGCGCCCACGCCGTGGCATAGGTAGAATGTGTATGAACAATGCCATTGATATTGCTCCAGTTTTTATAGAGCACAGCATGTGTTTTGGTATCAGACGACGGCCTTAAACTGCCCTCAATAACATTGCCGTCAAAATCTACCA
>Ga0206982_1043_pt1 | contig 27782 bp, 25 predicted proteins | sample Alteio_BWMinCont_18_FD_153493 | JGI IMG/M metagenome (GOLD analysis project Ga0206982, IMG submission 153493) | Enriched cells from forest soil in Barre Woods Harvard Forest LTER site, Petersham, Massachusetts, United States -... | ecosystem: Environmental > Terrestrial > Soil > Temperate forest >... | reverse complement strand
AAGTGACAAAGGATTAGTAATTCAAAGGCACTTCAGCAAAGAAAATACCAACGTATTTGATTTGTTTAAATACGAAAAACGCTCGTCTGTTATCCGTAATCCCTCGGGCGATGCCGTGTTTGAAATGAACGATGTGGAAGTACCCTCCACGTGGTCGCAGGTAGCTACTGATATTTTGGCCCAAAAGTATTTCCGCAGAACAGGTGTACCCCAGGCCGATGGTACCGACGGTGGCGAAAGAAGCATAAAACAAGTTGCCCACCGTATGGCCAACTGCTGGAAAGACTGGGGTATGCGCTATGGCTATTTTGCTTCGCCAAATGATGCGGAGATTTTTTATGATGAAATAGTTTATACCATTACCGGGCAGTTGGCAGCGCCCAACTCACCGCAATGGTTCAACACCGGGCTATACAGCTCATATAACATTACAGGCAAGCCGCAGGGACATTATTTTGTTGACCCTGTTACCGAAGAATTAAGCAAATCGACCTCGGCCTATGAGCGCCCGCAGCCACACGCTTGTTTTATTCTTTCTGTTGATGACGATCTGGTAAACGAGGGCGGCATTATGGACCTGTGGGTACGTGAGGCGCGTATTTTCAAATACGGATCTGGCGTGGGCACCAACTTCTCCAAAATAAGGGGCGATAATGAAAAACTGGCCGGTGGTGGTTATTCGTCTGGCTTAATGTCGTTCCTGAAAATTGGCGATAGGGCCGCCGGGGCCATCAAATCAGGCGGAACAACTCGTCGTGCCGCCAAAATGGTTTGTTTGGATCTGGATCACCCCGAAATAGAAAGCTTTATTAACTGGAAAGTTGAAGAAGAGAAAAAAGTAGCAGCTCTAATCGCCGCAGGCTACTCGTCCGATTATGAGGGAGAAGCTTACCGCACTGTATCCGGGCAAAATTCAAATAACTCGGTACGTATCTCCAACAGCTTTTTTAAAGCGCTCGAAAAGCAGCAACCCTGGGACTTAACGAGCCGCATAAGCGGCAAGGCGGTTAAATCAGTATCGGCACAAAAGCTGTGGGACGACATTGCCTTTGCTGCCTGGGCCTGTGCCGATCCGGGTGTGCAGTTTGATACCACCATTAACGAGTGGCATACCTGTCCCGAAGGTGGGCGTATCAACGCATCAAACCCTTGCTCGGAATACATGTTTCTGGATAATACCGCCTGCAACCTGGCATCCATTAACCTGGCTCATTTCTTTGACCCTAAAACCCGCGTTTTTGATGTAAAAGGATTTGAACACACCTGCCGCATCTGGACCATCGTACTGGAAATATCTGTGTTGATGGCGCAGTTCCCGTCAAAAGAAGTGGCGCAGTTATCATACGATTACCGCACCCTTGGTTTGGGTTATGCTAACCTTGGCTCGGCATTGATGGTAAATGGTATCCCTTACGATAGCAAAAAAGCGCGCGCCATAGGTGGCGCTATCACCGCAATTATGACCGGAACGGCTTATGCAACTTCGGCCGAAATGGCCCGCGAACTGGGAACCTTTAAACGTTTTGACGATAACAAACAGCATATGCTGCGTGTAATGCGTAATCATCGTTATGCTGCCTATAATTCTACCGGCAATTACGAAGGACTGGAAATTGCGCCTCCCGGAATTGACCAGGGACAATGCCCCGATTACCTGTTATCAGCAGCCTGCAACGCCTGGGATAAGGCCGTTGAAATGGGCGAAAAATATGGCTACCGCAATGCACAAACAACCGTAATTGCCCCTACCGGAACCATAGGATTAGTAATGGATTGCGATACCACCGGTATCGAACCCGATTTTGCTCTGGTTAAATTCAAAAAGCTTTCGGGCGGCGGTTATTTCAAAATTATTAATCAGGCAGTTCCTGAGGCTTTAAGTAATTTAGGTTATGCCGGGCACGAAGTGACTGCTATAGTTAACTACGCCAAGGGAGCGGCTACTCTAAATGGTGCCCCTCACATCAATTACGAAAGCTTAAAAGCAAAAGGTTTAACAGATGATGAACTGGAGAGCCTCGACAAAGGGCTTATAGCCGCTTTTGAAATTAGCTTTGCATTTAATATTTGGAGCCTTGGGGAAGATTGTTTAAAACGTTTGGGCTTTGCCTCCGAACAATACAATGCGCCCGACTTTAACGTATTACGCGGGTTGGGCTTTAGCCGCAAGCAAATTGCCGAAGCCAACGAGTACATCTGCGGTACCATGACCATTGAAGGTGCCCCATATCTGAAAAAAGAGCATTACCCCATATTTGATTGCGCAAACAAATGCGGCGCAAAAGGCGAACGCTTCATACACTCACATGGCCATATTAAAATGATGGCCGCCGCACAGCCCTTCCTGTCGGGTGCTATCTCTAAAACAATCAATTTACCTAATGAGGCTAAGGTTGATGAGATAAAAGATTGCTACAAACTATCATGGCAGCTGGGTTTAAAAGCTAATGCCCTTTATCGTGATGGTTGCAAGTTATCGCAGCCATTGTCGACCAAATCGGATGTTAAGGAAGAAGAAGTTATTGCCGATGAAAAATTGGACACCGTTGAAGAAGTTTTAGGAAAAGCGGCCAATGTAAAACTCAGCGATTTAACTCCGGAACAGGTAATTGAAGCCGCTATCGCCATTATCGAAAAATCACACGATACCAGCTTTATGCGGCAGCTATCGCGCGTGGTACAAAAAAAGAGTTTGCCGTTTAAGCGCCGGGGCTATACCCAAAAAGCCAGCATTGATGGCCAAACCGTATTTGTCCGTACCGGTGAATATGAGGACGGCACCCTGGGCGAAATTTTTGTGGATATGCACAAAGAAGGGGCAACCTTTCGCTCATTAATGAACTGTTTTGCCATTGCGGTATCGGTTGGTTTACAGTACGGTGTGCCGTTGGAAGAATATGTAGAGAAGTTTACCTTTACCCGTTTTGAACCTGCCGGAATGGTGGTTGGCCATGCCAATATAAAAAGCGCAACCTCTATTATTGATTATATTTTCAGGATGCTGGGCTACGAATATCAAAACCGTACCGACCTGGTTCACGTAATAACAGATCAGAACGGCATTACCGGCAACCCGCAAATGGACAACAGCGATTTTAACCCGGATGATACCAACGTGTTTGAACCGATGAGCAGACCTGTCGCCACAGATAACAAAAACAGTAAAAAATATAGTTTTGATGTAAGTATGGGCGTACAAAGCGACGCCCCTGCCTGCAGCACCTGCGGACATACCACCATACGTTCGGGCACTTGCTATAAGTGCCTAAACTGCGGTAATTCCATGGGATGTTCGTAAGCAAATGATGATGGAACAGTGCGGAAAGATGAATATAAACAAAGCTAAAACGGTAATTGGTGATAAGTGAAAGCGGCAATGAAAAATGACCAGTGGCCTAATGACTTAAACAATTAAAGCTAAAGGACGATTAGTGACGATTGATAATGAGACAAAAAGCTTTACGCTTTAGTCTTTTAGCTTTAAGCTTAACCCGGCGTTTTGTGTTCAGTTTTATAGTTTATGTAAGTTGGCCCCGGAGTAGTGCCCGGGGCTTTTTTATTGGTATGTGAAGATTATCATACCCACGACAGGTATAATAAATCAGGAGAAAGACTCCATCGGAGTCAAATCTCGGTAGAAAAAAATCAATAACCATATCCGTGCCATCGGTACGAAACCTATCCGCGGGCATGTAACGTACCTACGGCACGCATAAATGCTTTAAAACAATATTCTACCGATATTTTGCACCTACGGCGCGTTTTTGTCATTTCACCTTCCCCGGATTTTAAAATGCAGCAGGATCTGAGTTAAAATCAAGCCACCGTAGACGGCGCAACACCATAGGTTTTCTTAAAAGCATAAGAAAAATGTGAAAAATCTTTAAACCCAACTTCCATATACACATCCGATGTTTTCCAGCCTTTTTCTTTGAGTAGATAGTAGGCATCGCCAAGCCGCTTTAGTTGCAGCCACCTGTTGGGCGAAGTATGAAATATTTTTGCAAAATCCCTTTTAAAGGTGGCCAAACTGCGCCCTGTGAGATAAGCGAACCGGGTAATATCAACATTGAACTTATAGTTTTTATTCATAAAGGCTTCCAAATCAATTTTACCGGGTTCGCTAAAATCAAACAGTACATTCTTTAGTTCGGGGTTGGTTTGCAGCAATATCATAATAGCTTCTTTCACTTTTAAAGCGGTAAGCGTTTTGCTGATTTCCTGCACACCATCCATATAAGGCGCCAACGAGCCGATATAATTCCGAAACAAATTATTGGGCTTTAGCGTCAGTGCGCTTTCACCTGTATAGGGTCTATCGGCGGTCAGGTTAAGCTCTTCACTAACACTGCGCAAAGTACCCTCATCCATCGTTATCGAAATCGTTTTAAACTCGCCGCCTGGCGGGGGTTGCTTAACAAATTTAGCCAGCTGGTTTTTACGTAAAAACCTAAAGTCGCCTGTATTAAAGGTATATGATTTGCCATCCATGCCAACCGTAGTACTGCCCGACACAATAAACCCGAAAATATGCTGCGGGATAAACTGCTCGCCGTCCCTGCTTACGTTCGAATAGCAGGAATACAATATTCTGGGACTGATATTTGCTTCTGTTGATGCCATGCTTTATTCAAATATAGTTTCTCTTGCGCTCGTTTGCAACGAGTGCTTAATGTGGCCGGGCAATTGCATCGCCCATAATTAACAAAAATACATGTTACAAGCGTAAAACCATTTTAAGCGCTCGTTGCAAGCGAGCGCTTAAAATGGTTTTCTTTGGTCTTTATTTTTTAGGCACAAAAAATGATTTACCCATTTCTGTTTCCAGGAAATTTTCAGCCTCATCATGATCGGTTGAAACACTTACAGGCATCCATTTTTCCATTTCAGTATCCCTGGCTGCGTTAGCATTTTTTAACATGCCTATGGCTTCACTTCCCAATACCAGGTGTACCGGCGGCGTTGGGTTTGCAGCTAAATCAACCATTACTTTTGCAGCTTTATCTGGATCGCCCATGGGAACAAATTGTTTGCTTTTAAACATCTCGCTTCTTTTGTCTACGGTAGTTTCATAACCTTCAACCTGCGGCGCATAGGTCATCGAGTCGCCCGCCCAATCGGTACGGAAACCGCCAGGCTCAACACAAGTTACCAATATGCCTAACGGCGCAACTTCTTTTGCTAATGCTTCGCTGAATCCGCCCAAACCAAACTTGGCTGCCTGGTAAATGGAGATCCCCGGGTTTCCCACACGACCGCCAATTGAACTGATCTGTAAAATACGGCCCGAACGTTCCTTACGCATATAAGGCAACACGGCACGTGTTATTTCTATCGGCGCATACAAATTTGTTTCCAGCTGACTGCGAATCTGTTCGTCTGTATAAGCCTCCGTAGCACCTACAATACCGAAGCCGGCATTGTTTACCAAAACATCAATTTTTCCAAAATGAGCAATAGTGTCGGCAACTGCCTTGTGAACCTGCGCATAATCGGTAACATCCAATTTTATAGGATAGATGTTATCCTTATATTTCTCAACAAGGTCATTTAATTGTTCAATATTGCGGGCTGTTGCTGCAACTTTATCGCCAACAGCTAACACTGCTTCTGTAAGGCTGCGCCCTAATCCGCGGGAGCTGCCTGTTATAAACCAAATCTTTGTCATAATTTTTAAATTTTATATAACAAAGGTAGGGTGTTAAGCAGCCCTGCGTTTTGTTGAAAAGCTCAAATTGTTTTGTTAGGGGGCTCAAATTTTATGTCGATGAGAGCATCATTATTAGCTGCTGGCCACCATGAATGCCGCTAATCGAAAGTATTTTAAAATAATATCAGGGAGTAAACAGCTTCCAATATCCTTCGGAGACAACCTCGACAATTCCATCGGTCACTTTAATAGCGGTTTGGTCATCAATGGCATATGACGGCATTGGCAACGTAGCGGCCAGCTTTTCAAGGTTGGCCATGGAGTTTTTCGGAAACCACTCATGATCCAGATGCGGATGCAGGGCAAAATCAACCAAACCCAGCGACTTATTGCTTTCGGCTGGCAGCATATGGTTACCATAGGTTGTTCCAAAGCGGGTCATCACCATACTACCGGCGCTCAGGCCCACGTAAACTGTTTTGCGCAACAGCGACGGCAATAGGTCTGTGAGTCCCGATTGTTGCATCCAATAGCACAGATACTGGCAGTCGCCGCCTCCAACCAGCAAGGCGTCAGTCTCCCGGAGCACAGGAACCCAAAGCTCTTGTTTGATGCTTGGCAGTGCGGTGAGTTCAAGCACCCCTAGCGACTTCCAGCCCAATTCGCAGAAAGGGTCGCCTAATGATCCGCAAATCACTCTTCGTGCTATATCACCACCATTAGGCAAGGCGTATATCGCAGTGGGAACAAAAAGGGCCCTCGACTCGGAAACCGGTTTGCCCAAAAGCTCAATCAGTGCGTTACGAATGCTTGTGTTGCTGATACCGGCGGAAGTAAGAAGAAGCTTCATGATTTCTTTTTGGGGTTATATTGCCGCCCTGCGTGATTAGTCTATTTCTTAGACTATTAATGATCAATATTAATTCAGAGCCTGTTTAAAAATGAAAAAATATCGTCATTGCGCGGTACTGCCTGTCCCGAACTTGTTTCGGGAAAGCAATCTCTAAACTATACAGGGCAACCTTGCAAGGCCGATCTGCTTACGTAGAGTTGCTTCGTACCTCGCAATGACGCGCAGTTTTTGAGCTTATATGAAAATATTGAACAAAACTTAAACAGGCTCTCAAAGGTTGAAATTAAATCATAAATCTCAAAATATTTAAGACAACATCCAATACAAAGCAGGGCCGGGTGAGGCTATGCCTTTTGCAATTTGCGATACGTAAAATAAGATACCGCCAAAATCACCAAAAATATAACTGGTGCCATAAAAACAGCTGCCGGATCGCCCGAAGAAACATGGGCAATAACTGCCGAAACAAACGTAATAGTAAAGCCCGCGTATGCCCATTCTTTTGCTAGTTTGCTAATTGGTTGCAGCAATAGTATAGCCCCTATCAGTTTACAAACAGCGAGTTCAATTCTGAAATAGTTTGGAAAGCCCAGGTGCTCAAAGGCTTGCTTTATGGCCGGTTGGGTTAGGTACGCATAAAAAGAGTAAACCATCATTACCGCCACAATAACGGTAGTTATCCAATAAGTAATTTTTGTTGCTTTCATTTTGTTTTAATGTTTGCACAAAACTAATTACCTTTACTATCAAAAGCATAGCACTTTCCCAAAGGATAGTGCTATCCTCAGAGATACTTACCCTTTATGGAAAATCATTTTAACAAAGAACACCACTCGCCCGAAGCCTGCTCGGCCAGTATTATGGCGGTAAAAGATGCCCTGTATATGGTAAACGGCAAATGGAAATTACCCCTTATTGTTGCACTATCCAACGGACCGCAGCGCTTTAATGATATCCAACGCTCACTGGATGGTATTACGCCAAAAATTTTGGCCAAAGAACTACGCGAGCTGGAACTGAATGAATTGGTGATACGAAAGGTTATACCCTCAACTCCAGTCATCATCAGTTATGAACTTACACCCTATAGCCAGTCGCTACATAAAGTGGTGGAAGAGTTAAAAAACTGGGGAACGCAGCATCGCGAAAGAATTGTGGCCGGTATGCGTAAGTCAAGGGCAGCATAAATAATCGCCCTAAAATAAAACCCAACCCATGAGTCCGTTTATCGATATCAACAACAGGAAATTACTAAAAGATCTCCTTTACTCACTTAGCCCTGATGCTAAACCACTATGGGGCAAAATGACGCCGCAACAAATGGTTGAGCATTTAATAGATCAGATTCAATATACCAATGGCAAAAAAACCGGCTTCTGCGAAAGATCTGCTGAGGAGGCCGCAAAATCAAAAATCAAGGGTATTTATACTGATTCGCGCATACCGAAAAACATAGTGTTAGGCACATTGCCCGATCATTATGAATACCATAACCTGCAAACCGCCATCAATCAGCTAATGATTGAATTGGACACTTTTGACCTATACTTTAAAACGCCCGGCACCACAGCTATGCACGGTGGTTTTGGCCCTTTGGATTATAAGGAATGGCAAATATGGCATAACAAACATTTTACCCACCATTTAATACAATTTGGGCTACTGCCTGAATAAAAATAAAACCCCGCAGGTGTTGCCAGCGGGGTTTTATAAATTTCTGTTCTAATTTTCTCTGCTTAAAGTATTTTAAAGCCAACACTTAAGGCCCAGATGTTTTGTCGTTGACCATAACTTTGGTCAATATCGCTAAAGTTACCCTGGTAGCGCAAATCGGCTGTAATAGCCCCAATATCCACACCAAAACCGGCCTGATAGCCAAGCGTGCTGTTTTTATAATGACCAAAATCATTATAAGCATTGTTAAAGTTTTGCGACAGGCTTTCATTGGTACTTAAATTAGCAACATAAACCGGCCCGGCCATCACTCTGAAGTTTAAGCTGTTTGGGCCAAAACGGGCACCCACCAACAAGGGCACATTTAAATTGGTAAAGGTTACTTTACCGCTGTACGAATTATCATTTGATTCGAATTTGCCGCCGGTGCTGCTTACATAAACCTCGGGCTGCAAATAAATGGGCCCGCCAATGCGGGCAAATAAGCCAGCCTGATAACCGGCAACGGTTGAACTGTTAAAGTTATTGGTATTAATATCCGAAAAATTAACACCACCCTTTATGCCGAGCGAAAATTGTGCCTTAGCGCTTATGCTGGCTACTATTAATAATGCGGCACACAATAAATACTTTTTCATAATAAAGATGTTTTTAGTTTGAGATAGACCTTTTATGTGGCTGTAAGTTTAATTACCGTATAAAAGACTCCTCATTTTCATAAATAGGTTACAAATAATTATCTGTTTTAAATAATTACAGTACAATAACAATAGCCTTGCCAAAATTTTAGCTACAGGCAACTTGTATTTTTATATTTTTGTTGAAAATAATTTAATATGGCCGAGATCAGCATTTCAAATAAAGATTGGGAACGTGTAAAAATTAAAATACAGCGTAAATACAACCATCTAACCGACGAGCAGTTACAATATGCGGAGGGCAACGAAGAGAGCCTGATAAGCAAATTGATGGAACTGGTTAAACGCGACAGGAACTATGTACTATTTACCCTCAAAAAGGCGTTAGTAAATATTGACAATAACCGGCTGTAAATCAACCGGACGTAAAAAAGTTAAAACACTTTTTGTAGATTTATATTTTTTAAGGAGTTTAAGGATGAACAAGGGCAAAGTGTTATTTAATAAATATAAAAAGACGGTTTTTTTTGCCGGCGTAGGTGTACTGGCTTTAACAACCTGGGGTTTTAAGGATGATCTTTTTCAGATCACCAAAAATCTTGATGTTTTTGCATCGGTTTACAAAGAAGTGAACATTAACTATGTTGATGATATCAATTCGGCCAAAATGATAAAAACCGGGGTTGATGCCATGCTCGATGGCCTTGACCCTTATACCGAGTTTGTCCCTGAATCAGAAATTGAAGACTATAAGCTACACTATGTAAGCACACAATACGGCGGCATTGGTGCCGGTATTTTTGCCCGCAATGGCAAAGTGTTTGTTTCGGATATTTTTGCCGGGTTCCCTGCGCAAAAAGCTGATATCCGCCCCGGCGATCAGCTGGTAAAAATAAATGATGTTCTGCTGGAAGGAAAAGATAACGACCAGGTTGGCATTTTGTTAAAAGGCTCAAAAGGCGCATCCATAAAACTGCTTGTAAAACGCGGCGATGGTCCTGATTTCGAAAAAACGCTTGTCCGCGATGAAATTAAACAGCCCAACGTATCCTATTACGGCATGGTTGACGGTAACATGGGTTATATCAAACTGGATAAGTTTTTAGAAAACTCTGCCGAAGAAGTTACCACCGCATTAGCTTCAATAAAAAAGAACAATCCTAATGGTATTATACTTGATCTCCGCTCAAACGGAGGTGGTATACTACAGGAAGCTGTTAAAATAGTAAACCTGTTTGTTGCCAAAGATGTCGAGGTAGTATCGCAAAGAGGTAAAATTGCCGAAAAAAATGCTACCTATAATACCATGAGTACCCCGCTTGAGCCAAATTTGCCTTTAGTTGTACTGGTAAATAGTCACTCGGCTTCAGCCTCAGAAATTGTTGCCGGTTCACTACAGGATCTTGACCGTGCAATTGTTATCGGGCAGCGCAGTTATGGCAAAGGCCTGGTGCAGCAAACATTTAACTTGCCTTATAATAGCCTGGTAAAAATAACTATCGCTAAATATTACATTCCTTCGGGCCGTTGCATACAGGAAATTGATTACACCCACCGCAAGGATGATGGCAGCGTGGTAAAAGTTGCCGATTCGCTGATCCATGAGTTTAAAACAAAAGATGGCCGCTCTGTTTATGACGGCAGTGGTATTTATCCTGATATTTTTGTTAAGCAAGATCGTTTTGCCAATGTAACGCAAACGCTGGTGGGTAAATTATTAATTTTTGATTATGCCACCCGCTATCGCGATCAGCATCAAACTTTGGCGGATGTTAAAAACTTTTCCTTATCAGATGCCGACTATGCCGATTTCGTAAAATTCCTGGCTGATAAAAACTACAGCTATACCACCAGCTCGGAAAAAGTATTGGCTACTTTAAAAACCGAAGCCACTAAAGAAAAACAGTTCGACGAAATAAAAGGGGAGTATGCTGCGCTGGAAGCCAAAATGATGGCAACCAAAAAGAACGATCTGCAATTACACAAGGACGAAATAAAACAAGTGCTTGAAAATGAAATTGCCTCACGCTATTATTATGAAAAGGGCCGGTACGAAACCAACTTTAAATACGACAAGGAACTTGCCCAGGCCGTAAAGGTTATGCAGGATAAAGAACTGGTTGCTTCTATCCTTAAAGGCGAAGGTTCATACAAAGTAATTGGAAAACCAATGCTTGCCATGACATCCAAAAAAGCCAATGCCGATCAGGATAAAGACGATCAATAATTAATCGTCTTTATTTTAATAAGTTAAATTGTTTCGATTTTATAAAATATATATATTAAACTATTTTGTAATATGTTTGTCTATCCTAACAAATACAAAATAGTTTATGAAAAAGTTATTTTTTGCAGCAGCCATCATATTTGGATGCTTATCTGTTAAAGTTGCCGATGCCCAGATTCATGTAGACCTAGGCCTCAACATAGGTGCCCAACCAGAATGGGGACCAGTTGGCTACGATCATGCCGAATACTATTACATGCCTGATATTGACGCATATTATGATGTACCCCGTCATCAATATGTTTACTTTGAAAACAATGTTTGGATACATGCCGGAGCATTGCCGCCACGTTACCATTTCGACAAGTACCATACTTACAAAGTAGTGGTAAATGAGCATAACCCATGGGAACGTCACGATGCGATAAGAGCCCGTTATGCAAATTACAGAGGCCGTCATGACCAGGTGATTATCCGCGACAGTCATGATGACCATTACCGCAACCACTGGCACGAAGATGGTGATCATCGTGATCATGATCACAGAGATCATGACCACTATTAAAATTTAAACGGCAATTAAAATACAAAAAACATGCAGAGGTTGGCCCAAAATGGGACCAACCTCTTTTTTTTGACTGGTTTTAATCAAATAAATTAGCTGTGGGGGCGTTTTATAACATCACAATTTGGTTACGCTGTTTAAATAAAGCGGCTAATTGCTTAAATTAGCATTACCATAAAATGAAAAACCCTTACTTATACATACTACTTGCCGTTATTTTACTGGCATCGTGCTCGCCGAAAGGACCGTACGCTGTTACCAATAAATATTATAGTGATAAAACGAAAGGCTTTGTAAAAACCATCCAAAAACAACAGCCCGATTCATTAACCGATAGCACCGGCACCCTTATACCTTCGGCCTGGGTTGGCACAGTAAATTTTGGCATCCGCAGGCCCAATTATGTCATCATCCACTTTACCGCACAGGATTCTGTTCAGCAAACACTTAAAACATTTACGGTAACCAGCACACAGGTAAGCGCACACTATGTGGTGGCTAAAAACGGAAAGGTTTTTCATATGGTGAATGATTACCTGCGGGCAAATCATGCGGGTGTTGGCAAATGGGGGAGTGTTACCGATATGAATAGTTGCTCTATCGGCATTGAAATTGACAATAACGGCAGCGAGCCTTTTACTAATGAACAGATCAGCAGTTTACTGGTTTTGCTTGCCCAGCTAAAGAAAAATTACAATATACCACAAGCTAATTTTATTGGACATCAGGATTTTGCTCCCAAACGCAAACCCGATCCGGGTCCGCTTTTCCCATGGAAAACATTAGCTCTGCATGGTTTTGGTTTTTGGAGTGATGATGTGCTGGAGCTTGCCCCCGATGGTTTTGATTACACCATAGCACTTAAATTAATGGGTTATGATACCTCGGATACAAAGGCGGCGGTAGTCGCCTTTAAGCGGCACTTTATACAAACAGACATCAGCCCAACATTAACCCAGCTTGATTTAAATGTGTTGTATAATGTTTATCAAAAATATAACGGTTTGTAACAGTTAGCAGTGGGCAGTAATCTTGCAAACTGCCCACTGTGAACTGTAAACTAAAAGCTATTCCGAATCAGCGTAAGGGTATTTATAAAGATCGAGGCTTACTTTAAGCATTGGCCCTGTTTGTATACCCGATGGCTCCTGATATGGCAATATCATACAATTAGGAAATTGCAGCGCTGATGATCCATCAGAGGCATGCGTTTTACCAATACCATCCTTTTTAAGCCAATCCATTTTTTCCCACTGGCCGGTTACCATATTCAATTTACCAAATACCGTAGTTGAATGTCCGCCTATTTCTTCATTTGCAAGGGTATAAAGGTATTTATCGGTCATTCTAAATCCGCGTGGGAAACCCATGCCTGCGCCAGCATAACCCGATGGCAAGCCAACCTGCGATTTTAGATTAAGATCCTTGTCGTAAACATTTATCAATAATGCCCCCTCTACTACCCAAATACCCATTGAGCCTTTCTCTAACGTAATGCCACTAAACGCAACGGCAATATTTCCGCCTTGTTCTTTGGCAAACCGAACTTCAAAATTGTCTACGTAACCAAAATCGGGCTTATCGTTTTTATTAGAGGCGTCAAAAATGGTTGATTTGTCCAATTGCTTTAAGGCATCGTTGGTAAATTCTTCCTGAATAAATTTGTACTGACCGGTAGTAAAATCATATTTTATAATTGAAAGTTGTTTTTCCTTACGTTTTACATTTAGCAGTAAAATAAAATAGACATTATTTGGTGTGCTTAATGACGGGAACATGCTAACTTTATATTCGGCGCCGTCAACTGTCTCCGACAAAGCCATATCTATTTCTTTCCCTACAATTCCTTTAACATCTGTTTTGCCTGCCGGATATTTTACTACCTGAAACGTATTATTGGGTTTAACCCAACTTGTAAACATATCGCCATTTTCATTCCCGGTAACGCCTGTAAACGTGCCACTAATCACATCTGGCTTAATTAAAGTCGACTCTAAGCGATCATTAAAATCAAAAAATGTAAGTGCTTTAGTAACCCTTTCGTTCTTGGTACCTGCAAAAATGCTGGTAGACATAGCGGTTTCTTGAACTGCCATTTTGAAGAAATCGCCTTTCTCACTGATAATAAATGTTGCTCTATCTCTGAAGTCTTTCTGATCGTTAAAAACTTCTTTTTCAATAAGCACCTTACCAGTTGCAGGGTCAATTAAATAACCGGTATAGGTATTGTTGGGGCCTTTTAGTTTTGAATAATCCGTTGATGCAACGGCAACAATTTTGTTTTTAAATTTTGCAGAAGTAAGGGCAAAGCCTTTTAAAGTTGTTTTCCATAAAATCTGCATCTTATTATTAACAGCAAGCAGGTCAAATTTATCCTCGCTTTTCATAATCTGCATTACTTTAACATCGTCATTAACCGAAATTGTAGTTAATATGCCAAATCCGGTACCGTCAATGTCTTTTACAAATAGCGAGTCCTTTTGGCCAAAGGCAACAAAAGGCAGCATAAACAGGCATAGGTTCAATAGTTTCTTTTTCATTGTGAGGGTTAAAAGTTTATGCAAAAATAAATTTTTATCGCACAGTGAAGATTTTTTTACAAAATAGAAAAGGCTGCCTCAGATCATGAAACAGCCTCTCTTATTATTTTGTAAATGAGATTTATTTTTTTACCCAGCCATCTTTCAATGTCACCGTGCGGTTAAACACCAATTTATCGGCGGTTGAGTTTTTATCCAGCGTGAAATACCCTTTGCGGATAAATTGGTAACCTTTGCCCGGTATAGCGTTTGCCAAATCGGCCTCAATATAGGCGTTTGGTAAAACGTGCAGGCTGGTCGGATTTAAATAGTTTTTAAAGTCGCCCTCTTCGTTGGATGGATCTTCCACGCAAAACAGGCGGTCGTACATTCTAACTTCGGCAGTTTGCGCATGGGGCACGCTTACCCAATGGATAGTTCCCTTTACATTAATGCCGCTGGTATCATGCCCTGATTTTGACTCGGGAATATAGGTACAGTGTATTTCGGTTACATTGCCATCGGCATCTTTTACAAAACTATCGCACTTAACAATATAGGCGCTTTTTAGTCTCGCCATCAGGCCAACACCGAGGCGGAAAAACTTCTTTGGCGGCTCTTCCATAAAGTCTTCGCGCTCAATCCATAGCTCGCGGCTAAACGGAATATCCCTGCCACCTTCGCCACCCTCAACTTCGGGGTTATTCTCGCTGAACATGGTTTCCGTCTGTCCTTCGGGATAATTGGTGATGATCATTTTTATCGGATCGAGCACTGCCATGCGGCGCCATGCCGTTTTATTCAGATCCTCGCGAATGCAGAACTCCAGCAGACTTACGTCAATCATGTTTTCGCGCTTCGCCACACCAATGCGTTCGCAAAAATCACGAATAGAAGCAGGCGTATATCCCCTGCGGCGTAAACCGCTTATAGTTGGCATGCGGGGATCGTCCCAGCCGTCAACCAGTTTATCTTCTACCAGTTGCAGCAGTTTGCGTTTGCTCATAACGGTATAGTTAAGGTTTAAACGGGCAAACTCGTATTGTTTTGACGGATAGATCTCCAGTTTTTCTATAAACCAGTTATACAAATCGCGGTGCGGAATAAATTCCAGCGTACAAATGGAATGGGTAATTTCCTCAATCGCGTCCGACTGGCCATGCGCAAAATCATACATCGGGTAAATACACCAGTCGCTGCCAGTGCGGTGGTGATGTGTATGCTTAATACGATACATCAAAGGATCGCGCAGGTGCATATTGGGTGAAGCCAAATCAACCTTAGCGCGCAATACTTTTGCCCCATCAGGATATTTGCCGGCCTTCATCTCGGCAAACAATTGCAGGTTTTCTTCAATCGAACGGCTGCGATACTCATTTGGCGTACCCGGCTCAGTTGGCGTACCTTTTTGTACAGAAATTTCTTCGGCGCTGCTATCGTCTACATAAGCCAGGCCTTGTTTTATCATCACTACTGCAAAGTCATACAGTTTATCAAAATAATCAGAGGCGTACAGTTCATTGGCCCAGTTAAAGCCCAGCCATTTAACATCTTCCTTAATGCTATCTACGTATTCAACATCTTCCTTAACCGGGTTAGTATCATCAAAACGAAGATTGGTTTGACCGCCATAACGCAAAGCCAGTCCGAAATTTAAACAGATGGATTTGGCGTGGCCGATATGCAGGTAGCCGTTCGGCTCAGGTGGAAAACGGGTAAGTACCCGGCCTCCGTTTTTGCCGGCAGCTATATCTTCTTCAACTATTTCTTCTATAAAATTTAATGCTCTTTCTTCGCTCATATTATTATTTGGAACGCAAAAATAACAATTTCATGTTGGTTAGACTAACGAATTGTGAAGCATCCGGTTAGGAAAGGTTTGACGGCTGTACTCGTTGAGTGTTAAAATCCAAAGGATTCTGAAGATAAAATGACAAAAATGCGCCGTAGGTGCAATATATCGGTAGAAAATATTGTTGCAAAATGTTTTGGCGTGCTGTAGGTACGCTACATGCCTGCATATAGGTTTCGTACCGATGGCACGATAGGGGGTTATTGATTTTTCTTTCTACCGGGATTTGACCCCTCTGGGGTCTTTCCTTCAATTTAATTATCCAAACTTGTCATGGACGGATTGCCATATAATATTTCACAGACGAAGAACATATTACTCTGCCAGCCTGCATAATGCTGATATAAGTGCAGGCTGGCAGAGAGAGAAACATCCAATTTTACTACAAGTTACAATTAGGATCAACGTTCCAGTTACCGGGGCCGCATAGCGCATTTACCATGCTTTCCATTAAACCAAGGCTGGCCGGCTGATTTTCATAGGCAAACATCATCCCTCCTTCATAACCTTCTTTTACCACCTCTTCGCTAACCGGACCAACAGTCGGCCATTCAGACTGGAACCTGCTTTCGGCAGAAAAGCCAAGCACAAGTTGATTTTTATTCATACCATAGCCAACGTACGGAGAAAGCCGACTATCCGGGCCGCCACCATAATAGCTCATTTCCCAGCCATAATTTAAATTTTGAGCCAGCGTATGCCCATTCCACGAACCGCTGAACGGACCATAGTCGGACCATAAAGCTTTGGAAATAATTTTATCGGGCATCATTTGCCGCATTATGGTAGTAACCATCGGCAGCGAGGTATCATTAGCCACTCCTGTGCTGTATTCATCATCAATATCTATACCGTCTAATCCATACAGATCCACAATGTCTTTTTTCAGATAGGCGGCAAAATCCGTCGCATCCTGTTGACTGGTAAATTCCGACCATCCTACGGGCTGCCATCCATTTAAAATGGTAAGCAACACGGTAATGCCTTTATCCTGCAGATACTTTACCGATCCATTGGTTAATACCTGTAATATGTTATCATTTAATGGTTGTTGTGTTGGCGGATTATTATTGTTTGCCCTCAAGTACGGCAACACGTCACTCGCATAATTACCCCCAAATAACGAAACCACATCAATTGCCGGCAAACCATTGGCCGTTTGATAACAGCCTATATTTTGAAACTGCTGTGCGTTAGCCGGGCTAATGTAAACAACCGACATTTCATCTTTCTGATAAGTGTCGCACTGTGGTGCACTGCCATACCAGGGTTCGCCGCTAAAAAAAACGGCATCTCCGGTATTGAACTGACGCGCCGGGTTCCCGTTTATCGGATCGAGGTACATCGGCTGGCGGCAATAAAAGAAAAAGGTAATATTAGGATTAAGCAAGGCAATTCTGCGGGCCTGCTCGGGTGTAGTGTTTGAAACCTGTTTAATAAGGTTGCTCCAATTGGCTCCTGCGTACATGGCCACATTGGCATTTTTTTTCCATGGCATAACTGATAGGTTTAGGTGGTTAATAATTTATTGGTTATCGCAAACAAAAGATACTGATTAAAACAATTGTTTCGTTTCAGATAATAGTATAAATTTATGGATAACCTTTATTAAATAAACCGGGTAAAAACACCCTTTTTATTTGGTGAAAAAACAAAAAATTAATAACGCAAAAAGCACGGGGAGTAGCTATTTTTATAAAAATCAGCGTGTTATTGTCATAAGTTAAATGTTTTTTTACTTTTGTCGGCTAAAATACGGTGACCCTATCACCATTTAATTTATGCGAAAGATTATTTTTTTATCTCTTATAACAGTATTGTTTTTCCAATGGGCAAAAGCCGGAAAAATTGATACCACGCGGGTTTATCTGACAAACACTGGTAAGACCGTTAAAACAAAAGACAGCGCTGACTTTTATCGTGTTATCCTTCCTCCGGATACCAATGTCGACAAAGACCTATACCGGGTGTTTGACTACTATAATAATGGAAAACTAAAAAGGGTTGCCACATCACTAACGGGTACGAATTACCTGGTGCTGGACGGAACCTGCATCAATTTTTTCCCAAATGGCAAAAGGGAAAGCTATAGTCAATTTAAAAATGGTTATCCCGATGGCTTCGTTACCGTTTATTATCCTAATGGCAAACTGTATAACACTGTAAAGATTGATGTTAATGGTGTTTACAAAAATTACTATGATATACTTTATAGCGTAAGTGTGCAAGGCGTTGATACGTTTAATATTCAGATAGTTGAGGAGCGTGACTCTACCGGGAATATTTTAGCGACAAAAGGGACCGGGCACCTGTTGTTTTTTGATCAGGGTTTTAAAACAATAATAGCAGAAGGAGATGTTAAAAACAACAAACTGGATGGCAATTGGAAGGGTCTTATTGCTGATTCGGGAAGATTTACCTGTACTTTTCACAAAGGGGAGCTTAAATCAGGTATCGGTTATCTGTTTTCGGGAAAGCAATACCCATTTACCAAACTTGCAACCTCTGCAGTTTTTAGCGATGGCCCCGGCGAATTTTACACTTTTGTTAAGAGAAACCTGCGCTATCCCGATGCTGAAAAGCGTAAAGTAAGAGGTATTGTGGCTGTCGGTTTTTATGTAGAAACAAATGGTACTATATCAGAAGTAAAAATTGAACGGACTTTAGTCCGCACTTTGGACGAAGAAGCATTAAGAGTGATACGTTTGTCTCCCTTATGGATTCCAGCAAGCAGATATGGAATTCCTTATCGTTCGCATCGCACGGTAGACGTGATCTTTGACAATTTGACGCCCTAACTATTAACTAAGCCAAAAACCGGTAAAACAAAAAGGTGCTGCATTTACGTGCAGCACCTTTTTTAATATCTATGCTTTAATTATTTTATTCCGTAATGGTCGTTCATTAATTTTTCGAACAGGCCGCCAGGCAATACGCGTTTAAGGGTAACGGCAATAGTTTGGCCAAATGCACCAACCAGGTAACGGTGTGCCGGGCTTGAGTTATCAACTATTTCGCAAAGTTTTTTGCCGATAACATCAGGGTTTGCGCCAACGCTTTCGTCTTTTTCCATGCTGGCAACGGCAGTGTTATATTCTTTTTCCAGTTGCTCATTTTTTATCGGGAAAGCTACTTTAGCGCGGTTTTGGGTAAAGTCTGATTTAAAATCACCCGGATTAATCAAGGTTACTTTTACACCGGTATTACGCAGTTCCATGCGCAAGCTCTGCGAATATCCTTCAATAGCATATTTAGAGGCACTGTACAGAGCCTGATAAGGCAAACCAAATAAACCGGCCAATGAACTAATGTTAATCACCAAGCCTTTTTTAGCTTCAATCATTTTTGGCAATACTGCGCTGCTTACTCTTATCACACCAAAAAAGTTAACCTCAAATTGTTGTTTGGCGCTTTCCACCGGCATGGCATAAGCAGGTCCGGTTACACCGTTACCGGCGTTGTTAACCAACACGTCAATCTTACCTTCGGCTTTAATAATCTGGTCAACAGCAGCTTTTACCGAAGCATCGTCAGTTACATCCAGCTGAATAGGTTTAAATGATACTGATTTTAAGCGACTGATATCGCGGCTTGAACCATAAACTGTATGACCTTTAGCCTGTAGTGCGTTTGCACATGCTAAACCAATGCCCGATGATGCACCGGTTACTAAAATTACTTTGCCCATTTTGTTTGTGAAGCTTAAAAATTGATTTATTTAAGATTATGCCATAAAAATGCAACAAATATAGGAGCGAAAAAAATGTTTTTTTATTCTGCTGCCTATCAGGCATTATTGCTTTATTACCTTAGCCCTATGCAAAACCATTTGAAACAGCTTTACGGCAACATTGATATTTATCTTTTTGATCAATTATTAAAAGGCACTTATGATAATTGCACACGCATATTGGATGCCGGTTGCGGCGGTGGCCGCAACGTGGTTTATTTTTTGAGAAATGGTTTTGAAGTTTATGGCGTTGATCCTAATCCCGGTGCGGTAGCAGCGGTAAAAGAGCTGGCAGGCGTACTGGCACCCCAAAACTCACCCAGTAACTTCACAGCAACAACCGCCGAAAATCTGCCTTTTGAAAATGAGTATTTTGACCTGGTAATAAGCAGCGCAGTACTGCACTTTGCGAATGATGAAGCACATTTTGATAACATGCTCCAGTCCATGTGGCGGGTATTAAAACCGGGGGGCTATTTTTTTGCGCGACTGGCATCTGATACCGGTATCGAAAAACTGGTACGGCCATTAGGTAATAATCGTTATTTATTGCCCGATGGATCAGAACGCTACCTGGTAAATGAAGAAACATTATTGAAATATACTTCGGTATTAAAGGGCTATCTGCACGAACCCATCAAGACTACCAATGTGCAAAATTTACGCTGTATGACAACCTGGTGCCTCCAAAAGTTATGATTGGAAGGGAATTGCGGATAGTTTTTGTTTTCCTGCAAGGGCTCGAACCTCAATCCTCAGAGCCAGAATCTGATGTGTTACCATTACACCACAGGAAAATAAGTCACCGGCCAGTTAATCAGCCTGATATGTTATTACAAATATAAGTAATTGCATATCATCTGTAAATCACAAATTGCCCAAAGCCGGTTGTTTTATTTAAAAACCTTTAAAATAGATTTCCAAAACCAGCTTTCGTCTGCCTTGAGCATAGTTTCGAGGGTTTTGTCGACGTTTTTGGCCAGTTTATTGATATCCGTTACCGATTTATGGAAGGTTTTATATTCCGGGTCTTTCTCACTGCCTTTTACTGCCGATAGCTCGTCCAATATTTTAATAATAGGATCCAGTTCACGTTTGCGGCGCTCTTTGGCCACCTGGCGGGCAATGTGCCAGGTATCTTTATCGGCATAAAAATATTCCTTGCGCTCGCCTTGTTTCAATTGCTTTTCCACCAATCCCCAGTTAATCAGGTCGCGCAGGGTCATATTGGCATTACCGCGCGAAATACTCAGCTGCTCCATTACCTCTTCGGTAGTTAGTGCCTCGGGGGTAATTAACAACAGCGCATGCACCTGTGCCATGGTACGGTTTATACCCCATTCCGAACCCAGTTTACCCCAGGCTTCAATAAATTTTTGCCGCGCTTCTGTTAATTCCATTTACAAAGATACTTTTGTTATTAAACTTTCAAAATATTTTGAAAGATCGCGAATGAAGTGAGTCACCTCAGGGAAATCGCTTTTAAAATTTCTCAGCGGCTTTTTCATAGCGATGGGTTTTAAAACCCATCGCTATATTGCCCATTTGCATTAGCGGTATTATTATTTAAATTTGACTAACCAATCCTAACAACCTATAATAAAATATTCATTATGGAAAAACAAAGTTTTTCGAGACGGCGCTTCATCGGCGCCGGCATGCTTGCAGCTGCGGGCATGGCCATCGCCTCAAAAAGTTCTTTTGCAAATGCTGTTTTTGCAAAAACAAAACCCAATTCAAAATTTAACGGCATCCAAATTGGGGTGATTACCTATTCTTTCAGAAGCATGCCAGGGTCCATTCAACAAATACTGCAGTATTGTATCGACAGTGATATAAACGCCGTTGAATTAATGGGCGATGCTGCCGAGACTTATGCAGGAGCACCGAAACGCGATGGAAGCGACGATTATAATGCCAAATTGGCCAACTGGCGCGAAAACACTATTATGGATGGCTTTTTTGCCATACGTAAGATGTTTAACGATGCCGGCATAAATATTTATGCCTGGAAACCTAATGCTCTTGGCGTTAAGAATACCGATGGCGAAATTGATTACGCCTTTAATGCCGGAAAAGCACTGGGATGCACCCATGTAACAGTTGAATTGCCGGATGCAGTACAAACCCAGCGTCTGGGTGATATTGCCGAAAAGCACAACATGATGGTAGGTTACCATGCGCATACACAGGCTACCCCTACCTTGTGGGATACTGCTTTGAGTCAGTCGGAACACAACGGTATTAATTTAGATATTGGCCACTATACCGCTGGGACCAGCACCAGCCCGGTTGATTTTATACTAAAAAATCACAAACGTATTTTAAGCATGCATATTAAGGACCGTAAATTTCATGATGGCCCTAATATGCCATGGGGCGAAGGTGATACCCCTATAAAAGAAGTATTGGCGCTGATGAAGAAAAACGATTACAAGTTCCCGGCGACTATTGAACTAGAGTATAAAATACCCGATGGCTCTGATGCTGTTAAAGAAGTTATCAAGTGCCGTGAGTATGCCAAAAACGCGCTGGCTTAGTTGATATTTTGAGCAGAAAGCTAAAAGCAGAAAGACCAAAGCTTTTTGCTTTTAGCTTTCTGCTTTTAGCTCAAATACATTTAATTGAGGATGAAGGAAATTGTTTTAATTATTCATGAAGATGCTACCTTATCAACCGTAACGGGTGCTATGGATATGCTGATCCATACCAACAATCTTTTTAAACAAAACAAAAAACCGCTGCCTTTTAAAATTACTATGGCGGGCGAGCTTGGCGAAAACACTGTCCTGCCGTTGTCATCACCATTTGTACAATACCAAACCATAGGTGATATTAAAAAGGCCGACCTTATTATTGTCCCGGCATTTTATGGTGATCGTGATGAAACATTAAAAAAACATCAACATATTATAGAATGGGTACGTCACATGCACGGCAAAGGCACCGAAATAGCCAGCATGTGTTCGGGCTGTTACTTTTTAGCCGAAGCCGGTTTACTTAATGATCATTCGTGTACAGCCCATTGGAACGATATGGAAGATATATTGCGCCGGTACCCGGAAGTGAATTTTCTGTCGGACATGGTGATAACCGATCAGGATGGTATTTATACCAGCGGCGGTGCTTTTTCATCGTTAAACCTTATTCTGTATATGATTGATAAGTTTTGCGGCAAGGAGGTTGGCATTTGGGCCAGCAAAATGTTTTCGCTGGATATGGACAGGGTAAAACAATCGCACTTCGCGGTATTTAAAGGGCAGCGGCAACATAGCGACGATGAAATACAAAAAGCGCAAACCTTTATCGAACAAAACCATCATCTGCAAATAAATATCGACGAGATTGCCGAAAACTCCAACATGAGTAAACGAAATTTTATACGCCGTTTTAAAAAGGCAACACACAATACCCCTTTTGAGTATTTGCAGCGCGTAAAAATAGAATCGGCCAAAAAAGCACTCGAAAGAGGAGCTCAGAACATTAATACACTGATGTATGATGCCGGTTATAATGATATTAAAACCTTTCGCGAAGTTTTTAAAAAGATAACCGGCCTTACCCCACAGGATTATCGCCGGAAATATAACCGCACTATTTCCATACCTGATTAAAAAAAGAAGCGCTCCTGATGGGCAGGAACGCTGATCTAACCAATTATAAACCTATATGAGAGAGGAGTAGTTACAGGGGACGGATTCGAACCATCTGCTGCTGCCGGCCAGCTCCCTGCGATATGGCAGATAGTAACCTATGCCTATCTGATATGGAACAAAAGTAGTAATAATAATTTAAACTACAAACCCCATAGATTAAATAGTTTATTTTTACTTTTCAATTATATTCTATAAAAAACAATCGAAGTATTTTCAAAGGCGCTACGAGAATTAAACTACTAATTTGTCATTCTGAGTATTTAAAATCTGGTAGCATTCTGAAAAAAAAATAACAAAAAATGCGCCTTAGGTAGAAAATATGGTTACAAAATATTTTGTGTGCCGTAGGTCAATGTCATTAAGTTAAGCACATTCGGCAATTTAGCCTCACCTAAATCCTCTCCAAAGGAGAGGACTTTAACTTCACGCTTTTTTTTAGAACCCTCTCCATTGGAGAGGGCAGGGTGAGGCGACCAAGCTTTGTGAAGAGAATTAGTTATTTATTTCCCTTAACTTAATGACATTGACCGGAGGTGCGCTACATCTCAGCATACAGGTTTCGTACCGATGGCACGATATGGTTGTTGATTTTTTTTACCAAGATTTGACCCATCCTGGGTCTTTTCTTTGGTTTTATTATCCTAACATGCCATAGGTAGCGATAGCGAAGAATGACAACCTTTATTTAGAAATCTTTCGAACGCCCGTAGTAGTATTTTGAACTGTATTATTACTATCCTGCTTTTAAGTGCGGCTTTCTCCAAACAATCAGTCGCCATACGCCCGCGGCGGTTGCTAAAATAGAAATTGCAAAAACTGCGGCCCATACGCCTTGTTTTGATGATGAAAAAGCCCCTGCCATAGCAACCAAATATACGGCAACCGGCAACGCAGTCATCACACACAAGCCTTTAATACCAAGCGGTATTTTAAAGGGGCGCTCAGTATCGGGTTCTAACCGTCGTAGTTTTATTAATGCAATATACTCTAATGATAAACCTGCACCGTAAACAATAACATCTATAATCAGCAAATCGTCAAACGGCCAAAGGATCATCACACTCACTACCAATGAGCATACTATAATAGAAATATAAGGCGTTTGAAATTTTGGATGGAGGCTGTTTAAACGCTGTGGCAGCAAATCATCATCGGCCATCACCTTTGGCACGCGCGACACGGAAAGCAAAACAGCCGCATAAATGCCTAAACTACTGGCCATGCCTGCAAAGGCAATCAACGCACCCAGCCATTTACCGCTCAGCAACTCGCCTACCGCCGGAAAACCCTTGGCGCTCAAATCAACGGACGATATACCACTTTGCTGCGAAACCAGGATAACCAGAAAGTAAAGCACAATTACCAGCGCAAAAGCAGCAAAAACAGAAATGAGATAGGAGCGTACCGGCTTTTCAACTTCTTCAGCATAGGTAGTAACATTGTCCCACCCAAGGCAGTTCCACATGATGGTATACAGCGCCATACCTAAAGATGGAAAAGACAAACCTTTTAATGTAGGCGATGGCATTACAATTGGCCCGGTATGATGATAAAAGAACAAGGCAAATAAAACAACAAAGGGCGCTATCACTATAACACCCAAAAAAACGGAGGTTTTACCAACAGGCACTATTCCCAAAATGTTGAGGCCTGCCAGGATCCATATCGCACCCAAACAAATAGGAATCCGGTAGGCCATCAGCTCCGGGAAAAAATAAGCAGCATAAAAAACAAATAAACCCGGATAGATGGCCAGATCAACAAAGGTGTACAGCCAGGTCCACCAGCCTTCATAAAACCCCCACTTTATACCCAGCGCATGTTTTACCCATCTGTAGTATCCGCCGGTAACCGGCATCATGCTGTTTAGTTCAAGCACCACAAATATGGCGGGTACATCCCACAGTAAAGGGGTTATCAGCAACAGCAAAATAGCGGCATGTTGCCCTGCATATGCCAGCAAAGGTTCCAGCCCGTACGGACCACCGGACACGGTAAAGAAAATAACAGCTATCAGCTGTATCGGTCTTATCTTTCTTAATATCGGCGACGATGGCATAAGCCATAAAAATATTATTTATGCTGTTAACTGTTCAATTTGTTTACAAATAATTATCCTTTATTTAAAAAAACGCATCTTTTTTTATAAATTATCTAACATTTGGTCGCCAATAAATTTATTGACGATGAAAGGTTTGTAAATATTATGATAAAATAATTGTAACTTTAATTTAGGAATTAACATTAATTTAAGATTAACCCGAGGGTATATTAAATATATTGTTAACCCTGTATTAACTTTACACCATAGCTGATAAAAGCCGAAACCTAATTTGTAGTTTTAATTTTTTATTAAGACAAGGTAATGAGGAAAAGGATACTATTTATTACAGGTTCAATAAACCAGACCTCACAAATGCACCAGATTTCTAAATATCTGGACGACTATGACTGCTGGTTTAGTCAATTATTTCCGGATACTTCTTTTCTTAACCTCGTTGTAAAATACACCCCATTAGCCAAAGGCACCGTTTTAACCGGGCAGTTTAAAGATCGTTCGGAGATGTACCTGATTCAGCATGATTTACAGATAGATTATGGTGGCAACAAGCATAATTATGACCTGGTAGTTAATTGTACCGATATGATTGTGGCCGAAAAATTCAGAAAAACCAAAACTATCTGGGTGCAGGAAGGTATGATTGACCGCCGCACCATCCGAAGCCGTATTGTAAAAGCTATCGGTTTGCCACCCTATTGCAGTGGCGATACTTCATTAAACGGATCAACCAATGTGTGCGATGTTTACTGCGCCGCTTCTGAAGGTTATAAGAGTTATTTTGCAAGTTGCGGAACCGATGCAAAAAAGATTTTTGTTACCGGGATTCCAAATTATGATAACCATATTGAATTTTTAGTGAACGATTTCCCGCATCGCAATTATGTAATGGCGGCCACTTCTGATATGCGCGAAACCTACCGCTTTGAAAACAGGCCCGGGTTTATAAAACATGCTGCTAAAATTGCCGCAGGCAGGCAATTACTTTTTAAACTGCATCCTAACGAAAACGTTGACCGGGCCGTTGCCGAAATCCGCAGATATGCTCCGGCTGGTACGCTGATTTATCATACCGGCAACACCAATCATATGATAGCTAATTGCAGCGAGCTCATTACCCAATATTCTACCGTGGTGTATACGGGTATTGCATTGGGTAAAAAAGTTTATTCCTATTTTGATGTGGAGGATTTGAAAAAACTGGCGCCTATCCAAAATGACGGCACCTCGGCAAAAAACATCGCCAACATTTGCAGCAGCTACATTAATTTTGCCGGAACAAAGGATGATTTTTTAAGGGCCTTTGCCTATCGGCCGGAAGTCGCCCTGCAACAGGAAGTTCAATATGCCTGATAAGATGAGTGGATTTATGGGAGTTAATATAGTAATAGTAGTACAGGCACGCATGTCGTCCAGCCGTTTACCCGGCAAGGTTTTGATGCCAATTTTGGGTGAAACGCTTTTATACCGCATGATTGAGCGGCTGCAAATGATCAAACATCCGGCTCAAATTGTTATTGCAACATCCGAAGAAGAATCGGACAATGTGATAGAACAGGAAGCGCTGAAAATAAACATTCCCTGTTATCGCGGCAATCTCAATAATTTGCTTGACAGACACTATCAGGTGGCCAAAAAATTTAATGCGGATATTGTTCTTAAAATACCATCTGATTGTCCGCTGATTGATCCGCGCATCATTGACGAAGTACTTGATTTTTATTTCAAAAACGAGGGCGAATACGACTACGTTGGCAATCTGCACCCGGCAACCTACCCGGATGGTAATGATGTAGAAATAATGGCCATTGCCTGTATTGAAAAAGCATGGAAAGAAGCAACAAGGCCATTGGAGCTGGAGCATACAACACCCTACATCTGGGAAAATCCCGAAAAATTCAGGATAGGCAATGTAGCCTGGGATACCGGCCTGGATTATTCCATGTCACATCGTTTTACCATTGATTACGAGGCCGATTATCAGTTCATCAAGCGGGTATTTGAAGAGCTTTATCCCGAAAAAGCAGATTTTTCATGCGATGATATTTTGGCGCTGCTGGATCAAAAGCAAGAGATTTATCAGCTTAATGCGCAATACGCCGGCGTAAACTGGTACCGTAACCATTTAAATGAACTAAAGACAATTTCATCGGAACAAACAAAATTGACTTTTGGGTAACAAAAGTTAAACGTGGGCTGTCTAATTTTAGATTTTTAATATTTACAACACTATGCAAAGTGTAATTACTAACACTAACCAACTCGAAGCCACTGCTTTAAAGGTACGGGAGCATATCATAAAAATGTCTACCGATGGAGGTTGTTTCGTCGGGGCATCGTTATCCGCTGCCGATTTGAT
>Ga0206982_1103_pt1 | contig 27826 bp, 17 predicted proteins | sample Alteio_BWMinCont_18_FD_153493 | JGI IMG/M metagenome (GOLD analysis project Ga0206982, IMG submission 153493) | Enriched cells from forest soil in Barre Woods Harvard Forest LTER site, Petersham, Massachusetts, United States -... | ecosystem: Environmental > Terrestrial > Soil > Temperate forest >... | reverse complement strand
ATCATTCAAAAAGACAAAGCTTACCTCGCTACCGTTGATGAGTCATCTTTGGTGGCCGTCATCTTAAAATCTTTATCGGGCACAACCGAAGAGGAGTTTGAAAAATCAGTAAAGGCATATTTTGATACCGCTCACTATGTTATCCAAAAAACAATACATCCCGTGATAGACGCAAGGTACCAGCCACAGCTGGAGCTACTGGATTATTTACGCGCAAATGGCTTTAAAACATTCATTTGTACCGGTGGTACCATTGAGTTTGTAAGAGCAATCTCTGTAAAATATTACGGCATCCCTACTGAACAGGTCATCGGCACAAAACTTCAATATAAGTTTGATGAAGACACCCGCACCATTTTGCGCGAAGGAAAAGTGGCATCTATTTGTGATAAGGGAGGTAAACCGGTAAACATTCAGTGGCATATTGGTAAAATACCCGTTTTTGCGAGCGGCAATGAAAAGAGCGGCGGAGACATCGAGATGCTTAAGTATTCTCAGATGAGCAAATATCCCAGCTTTCAATTATTGGTTAACCATGATGATGCCGTGCGCGAATTTGCCTACCAGGAGAAAAATAATGCTTCCATAAACGCAGCAATGGTAAACAAATGGCATATAGCAAGCATGAAGAACGATTGGAAAACAATTTTTTCTGCACCTTAAATAATAAGCAAAAAACTTTTGTTGTATATTCATATTCGTAAACTAAGGACAATGATAAATATTGAAAACAAAGCAGGAATAGTATTTATTGCCGTTCTGTTATTTGCACTATCGTGCAAAGACCAAAAAAAACAAGCTGCACAAGCACAGGCGTCGCAACAGGCTACGCCCGCAATGAATGCAAGCTACAGTGTAAAAAAAATAGGTTTTCCATTCAGAAATGTGGCAGTATGTCGGCCGTCGGGTTTAAACCGGTCAGACAGTGCCACTTTTATGGCCGGTGGTGGCCGCGATTTTAAAGAAAGCATTTTCAATAAGCCCTTGCATAACCTGGCAATACCGGCTGGAATGATATTAATAAATGGGGGGCAGTTTAGCATGGGCGGTGTAAATCCGGTTGGCATAGACGGCGGTGGTCACGAAGAAATGGATGATGCCCGGCCCGTTCACCGGGTTAGCTTAGGCGCATTTTTGATAGATGCAACCGATGTAACCAATAAGCAGTTTGCTGCATTTGTAAAAGCTACCGGTTATCTTACCGTGGCAGAGCAAAAACCAACCCGCGAAGAATTTCCGGATGCACCGGAAGAAAACCTGGTAGCTGGTTCAATGGTATTCAGTCCGCCTAAACAAAAAATCCAGCTAAATGATTATACGCAATGGTGGGCATACGTAAAGGGCGCCAACTGGAAGCATCCCAATGGGCCTAATAGTAATATTATTGGCAAAGATAATTACCCGGTTGTACAGGTTTGCTGGGAAGATGCGGTAGCCTATGCTAAATGGGCGGGTAAGCGCCTGCCTACTGAAGCCGAATGGGAGTTTGCCGCGCGCGGAGGTCTGTCGGGCAATTTATATGCCTGGGGCAATCAGCTAAAACCCAAAGGCAAATGGATGGCCAATATTTTTGAAGGTTCTTTCCCCGATAAAGATGCCGGTACCGATGGCTATACAGGCGTGGCTCCGGTAAAACAGTTCCCGCCAAATGGTTACGGTTTGTATGACATGGCCGGCAATGTATGGCAATGGTGTAATGACTGGTACAGATCTGACTATTATGGCACTGTTGCCAATAACACTGTAACAAGCAATCCAATCGGTCCTGCTAACTCCTTTGATCCCGGCGAACCCGGCGTTAAAAAGAAAGTACAAAGGGGCGGCTCGTTTTTGTGCACCGACCAGTATTGCACCCGCTATATGGTCGGCACCCGCGGTAAGTGTGATTACAGATCAGCCTCCAATCATATTGGTTTCCGATGCGTGGCTGATATTAAGCCTTTAACTGCAAATAACACCATCATGAAAAGATAATATTGCTGATTCATAAATCATTATTGTTAGGCATAAGTATATCATATATGTATCATAAAAAAAGTTAATGTAACTTTTGATGTCCCGCAAAAGACTCTTTTTATGTACATTAGGCATAATTGGTTTAGCCTTATCTTTGATTAATCATGGTTATTCTGATAGATAACCGGAAATTGACATGAAATAATGGCCAAACCAAAAATGCAGGTAATTTAAAAGCTGTGATAGCAATATGTCTTAATCAAAAACAATATAGATCGATGTTTAATTTTTACACTTATAAAAAAGTTTTTTTCTTACTCATTTTTCTCACCATATTTTATGCGAAGGGTCAATCGCAGAACATATCGCCCGATAGTATTAATACGGCCGTTGAACCTGAATATAATAAGGTAAGTGGTTTTCACCGCATGGTATTTGGCGAAAATTATCGACAGCTTTGGGCTACTAAGGTTAAACTTCCTGTTTTTTATCTCGAAAAAGAAAAGGGCGGCCTAAAGATATTGCAGCTTGGCGGTGGCATGCAGACCAAATCATTACGGTTACAGGATAGCAGCGGGCAAGAGTGGGTTTTAAGAACTATCCAAAAATATCCGGAAAAGATATTGCCGGCCAATTTAAGGCCTACTATTGCCAAAGACATTGTACAGGATCAAATATCAGCTGAACATCCGTTTGCGGCGTTGACGGTGCCTATAATGGCAGAGGCGCTGGGCATACCACATGCCCATCCTAAAATTGTTTACGTGCCTGACGATCCGGGTTTAGGGCAATACAGGAAAGAATTTGCCAACCAGGTATTTTTATTTGAAGAACGCGAACCATTGGATGCCGACAAAACAGATAATACACCAAAAGCGCAAAGAAAACTACAGGATGACAATGATAATCGCGTTGATCAACACCTGGTTTTACGGGCCCGGTTGCTGGATATGCTGCTTGGCGACTGGGACCGGCATGAGGATCAATGGCGTTGGGAAAAGACAAAAGATGATGATGGCATTTTATATAAACCTGTGCCGAGGGATCGTGACCAGGTTTATGATAGTGCCAATGGATTTTTACCCTGGGCAGTATCACAATACTTATTGATGGCCAAATTTCAAAGTTATGGAGATCATATCAGATCTATTAACAGATGGAACCTCAATGCCCGGTATTTTGACAGATACTTTTTAAATGGCTTATCAGAGCAGGATTGGAAAACAGAGATTGCCTATGTTCAAAAAACATTGACAGACGAAATCATAACCAGAGCCGTTAAACAAATGCCTGATATCATATTTAAATTGAGCGGCAATGAAATTATTAAAAAACTAATAGCACGCAGAAATATTTTAAGTGAACAGGGCATAACTTACTATCGCTTCCTTGCAAAAACGGTTGAGATACCTGCTTCAGATAAAAGGGAGAAAATTGAAATAGTAAACTTACCCGACAAAAGCCTGGCAGTTACTATCAACAAAATAAAAAAAGATGGCCGGGTTGAAAAAATTGTTTATCAGCGAACTTTTGATCCTGCCGTAACCAATGAAATAAGGTTATATGGTTTTGGTGGAAAAGATCAGTTTATAGTTTCGGGCAACAAACCATCTCCAATAGTGGTGCGGATGGTTGGCGGTGATGATGAAGATACTTTTACTATAGATAGTACGCTGCACAACAAATCAAAACTATACGTTTATGACCGATCTGATGAAAAAAACAATCTTCCTCCGTCTTCACAAGCCCGTATACGGACAGCAGCAGATACCTCTGTAAATAGTTACCATAAATTCAGTTTTAAATACGACTATTTGCAACCGCTTTTACTGGCCAGTTACGATAAAGACTTTGGGTTTCAACTTATTCCTGAATTTGTTTTAGAAAAGCATGGATTCAGAAAAGAGCCCTATTCATCCAGACAAAGCCTGTCAATTGATTATGGATTTGGCAGCAACTCCCTGCTATTAAATTATAAAGGAGAATTTAAAACTGTTATTGGCGATAACGATTTGGTTGCAAACGTAATATCAAAAGGGCCGAATTATAACAGTTACTTTTTTGGCGTGGGTAACAATACTGTTTTTGTAAATTCAGGCAATAAGGAAATCGCATATTACAGAAATGTTTATGACGACATAATTGCTGACCTGCGGCTACGACACAAATATGGCAAGTGGACCGGCAGCCTGGGCGTAATAGAAGAATATTACAACAGTAATCAAAATGACAACCAGGATAGGTATTTGAATGAATACAATCAACAACACCCTGACCAAAAAGTATTCAGCACGCAGGTTTTTACCGGCATAATTGGTTCTTTAACCATCGACACAAGGACAAAAGGTATAATACCCCATAATGGTATTTATTGGAATACTGTAGCGGCAGGTATGACCGGAATAAACATAAGTGACCATACCTATGGGAAGTTTTTAACCGATTTTAGTTTTTATTTAAATCCCGACAGAGATTCCGTTTTTATTATCTCCAACCGTATTGGTGGCGGCATTGTAACCGGCAATGCGAGTTATTATCAACAGGTAAAATTAGGTGGCGATTTAGACCTCCGGGGATTTTATATATGGCGGTTTACAGGTAAGAGCATGGCATATGATAACTTTGAAATACATTTAAAACTATTTGATTTTACATCGTACATAACCCCGGGCAGCGTTGGCCTGGTAGGTTTTAATGACGTGGGTCGTGTTTGGACCCCGGGCGAATCATCAAATGCCTGGCACGACGGCTATGGCGGCGGTTTTTATGTAATACCTGCACAGTTGGTGCTTTTGCAGGGGGTAGTCGGCTTTTCAAAAGAGGGAGCATACCCTTATATAACAATTGGCTATAAATTTTAATAGTTTTATACTGTAATATGAAACTTAGGCAACCAGAGGAAAATCCTTTCCAGTTACAACTCTCATTTAATAAAATAATTGAGCACTGGGAGCAATTGGCTATTTCTGCAAACGATAGCCGAAGTGGATTGGCCAGGCATATCCTAAAGGAAATTGAACCTTATCCGGAGTTTAGAACAGGCATCACCAATCTTGCCCCGGTTAAAAACAACCCGGAACTTATCGGCCTGCTGTTATCAGAACTTTTCCCGGCTGCACTCACCGACAATGAAATAAAAGCCATTACGCTCCCCTATCAGCATTTGTTGATTAACCCAACCAAACGGCTTCAAAATATTCTTAATTCGGCCAACCCTCCATTTGATATTTATATTAGCGATTCTGATGATCACCAATTGTACATAATGAGCTGCTGCCTTATTATGAATAGATTTTATGGTACCCGTTTTGATTTTACAAGGCCACTATTTTACAATATTCCAACTGCCGAAGGTGTAATTAAGCATTACCGGATTACTTATAACGGCGATTTTCTGGAGCTTATTCCCACTGAAAATGCCATTGCCATTTCGCAGGCTGATATTGAACTATTGCGCGACAATTTTGATGATCTTGGTTTGTGGAAACAGAAATTCCCACCGGGGAGCTGGCTTATTAAAGGTTTTGCTATGGTGACACTATTTGATGCTACGGTTGAAAATGCTGTTTCCACTTTAAAAGAAACGTTATTAAGTAAACATAATGAAATATTGAAAAAGCAGCTGGAATCAATCTTTCGTTCCATATTTAACATTCCGGATCTTGAAATTGGCCTGGCTGCATATAATGCTAAAGAAAACACATTTAACGCGGTAAGTTTTGACCAGCGGATTCCAAGTTTTCTTTTATCAGATGAACAGGAAAAAGATGCCGATAAAACCCTATGCGCATCTGCCGTTACTAATCTTATCGAAAAGAAAATATATTATGCTGTGTCAGATGTGGTAAAAAATGAAAATGATGGGTTCATAAAACACGTTAAGGCGCAAAACATCAAAAGTTTTATACTAGCCCCGGTTGTTAAAAACAATAAGCTGATAGCTATTTTTGAAATTGTTTCGTACCAGGTGGGGCAACTTAACAGTATCAATGCTAACAGGCTAAATATAATAATGCCTTTTTTAACGGATACTATCGACAGGCAATTTACCGATCTTAATAATCAGGTACGTGCCCTCATACAAATTGAATACACTACTATTCACCCAAGCGTTTATTGGAAGTTTGAAAATGAAGCCTTGAAATTTCTCCATTATAAAAATCTCAATAAAACCTATTCTTTAAAAGAGATCATTTTTGACGATGTATTCCCCCTTTATGGGCAAATTGACATCAAAGATTCGTCGGTGAGCCGGAATGACTGCCTGCAAACAGATTTGCAAAAGCAAGCTGTGGCCGTAATGGCGCTATTACAGCAGTTACAATCCTATTTTAAGGCAGAAGCCGATCAGTATATAAATGAATTAAACGAAATCATTATTCAACTCAATTCATCTTTTAAAGCTGATACGGAACAATCTTTCAATCATTTTCTGGATATTAAAATTCATCCATTATTTAATCAGGCCATTTTATCGCATCTGGCTATTACGCCACAGATTAGCGATTACTTTTTAAATAGCGATAAGACCGATGGAGACTTCCACGCAAATCGCAGGAGATATGACGAGACGATCACGCTAATAAATGAAAAAATGGCGCTGAAGCTTGATCACGACCAGGTTGAAGCTCAAAGCAGGTTTCCACATTATTATGAACGGTTTAAAACCGACGGTATAGAGCATAGTCTGTATATCGGATCATCAATAGTTCCGGATCGTAAATTTGAACTAACTGACCTGTATAACCTACGACTGTGGCAGATACAGGTACTTTGCGAAATGGAGGCGGAACATCAAGTTCAGAAACCTTATCTTCCGTGCCTGCTCGAAGTAACTTCGCTTATATTGGTATTCAGCAACCCGATAGCTATCCGTTTCCGCACAGATGAAAAACACTTTGATGTAGACGGAGCTTACAACGCACGGTTTGAGGTTGTAAAGAAAAGGATAGATAAGGCCTTTGTTAAAGGCACCCGCGAACGTATTACTGCCGTTGGAAAATTAACCGTCGTTTATTCGAGCAAGGAAGAAGAGTGGGAATACATTACCTACGTTCAATTTTTACAATCGAAACAAATGCTGGATGATGAAATTGAATTGCTGGAAATAGAAGACCTGCAAGGAATTTCGGGTTTAAAGGCTTTGCGTGTAAAAATATTGTACGATAATAAATTACCGTTCGCTAAGCGATACGATTATAATGAGTTATTGCATGAAATTAAACAACAGGGCGTTTAATAAACTTACCTTGTTTTTATTATCTATCTAAAACAAACACTATGAATTACCACAAGCTGCTTGAAAAAATTGCCGAACACACGTTGGAATATTTCAAGGCACAAGATGATAAAACCTTTGTTTATCATAACAAAAAGCACACGGAAGATGTGGTTAATAGAACTACAGAAATTGCAAATCACTATGAGGTAACCCCTCACGATTTGTTTATAGTTTGTGCCGCAGCATGGTTTCATGATTTGGGATATATGATTGATCGCAATCACCATGAAACACAGAGTGCTTTGCTGGCAGAAAACTTTTTAAGAGGCAAAGAGGTTGGCGAAAGCGATATAAAACTTGTTAAAAGTTGCATTATGGCAACCCACATGCCTCAAAAACCAGTTAGTTTATTGGAAAAAATTATTTGTGATGCTGATTTATATCATTTGGGGACCGACGAATTCCCCAAAAAAAACAAACAGTTATTTAAGGAATATAACAATATAAATCATCCGGCTATTGACAAACAAGAGTGGCAAAAAAACAGTATCGCTTTTTTAGAAGCTCATCAATATCATACTGATTACTGTCAGCAGTTACTAAATGATGGTCAGCAGAAAAATATCGAAATGCTAAAAAGCAAAGTTGAAAGCTCTATTGAAAATCCTGAGATTAGTGCTGATGAAGACATTGCCGCTGTTGCTGAATCATTTGCCGATCATCCAAAAACAAAAAAAAACAAGGACAAAATCTTTGAGGATAAGCCTGATAAAGGAATAGAAACCATGTTCCGCATCAGCTCAAGTAATCATCAGCGGCTTAGCGATATGGCTGATAAAAAAGCGCATATTATGATTACCGTTAATTCTATCATTTTATCAGCGTTGATAAGCTTAGTACTACGCAGACTAAATGAATATGAATATTTACTTGTCCCTACTATCATACTGCTGTCCGTAAGTGTAGCAGCTATGACTTTTTCTATTTTGTCTACCCGGCCATCCATTCCTAATGGTGTATTCACTAAGGAAGATGTGGACGAAAAAAGAGTTAACCTGTTGTTTTTTGGCAACTTTTATAAAATGGGGCTCGATGATTATACCTACGGCATGCTAAAGATGATGGACGACCGGGAATTTTTATATGGTAGCTTAATAAAGGACGTTTACTCGCAGGGAGTGGTTTTGGGTAAAAAATATCGCTTACTTCGTATTGCCTATAGCGTGTTTATGTTTGGTCTTATTGTTTCAGTAATTGCTTTTATTATTGCGGTTACATTTTTTAGTGCCAAACACATAGTTTAATTAATATACCAGCTTTAAATTATGAAATTAAAAGGAAAACAGTTTATGCCAATTATTGGCTTTCTGGCAATTAACATGGTTCTTATTACTGCTGCTTGCGGGCAATCAAAAGCCGGGAAAGCGGGGTTACGTGTCATTTTAATACGGCATGGAGAAAAACCTGTTGACGGGGATAATTTGTCTTGCAGTGGTTTTAACCGGTCGGTTAAATTGCCGGATGTAATTAAAGGCAAATTCGGCATCCCCGATTATGTATATGTTCCGTCTCCCGGAACCGGGAAACAAACTAAAAATTGCCGGATGCTGCAAACGGTAGTGCCGTTGGCCGTAAAATATAACCTGACCATTAACACCAATTATAATGTTGATCAGTCTGATAAATTGGCGGACGCTGTTGAAAAAAATAAAGGAACCGTTTTAATAGTTTGGGAGCATAAAGAATTAGTGTCCATTGCCGCCCTGTTAGGTATAAAAAAAAGCCAGCTGCAATGGGACTCTAATGACTATGACAGCATTTGGATAATAACTTTTAGCCACGGCCAGGCAATCCTTACAAAGGATAAAGAAGGAATTAAACCTGTAGAGGCGTGTGCTTTTTAAATAATACTGACAGGTTGTACCGTTAAAATATTAATACAATAAGCAGAATGAAAGAAATACCAGGGGAATCCGCAATACCAACTGAAGAACCTGCGGGAACAATCACCAACGGTAAAAAAAAGAAAAAAAAGGATAACGATAAACCAGACAAGGGTATCGAAACCATGTTTAGAATAAGTTCCAAAAACCAACAGGAATTAAGCGACATGGCTGATCAAAAAGCTCATATTTTAATAACTGTAAATTCCATCATTTTATCGGCTATAATTGGTTTGGTATTGCGCAAAGTGGATCAATATGCCGATTTAATTATTCCCAGTTTTGTTTTGATGACAGTGAGCATCCTATCCATGACTTTTTCCATTTTAGCAACGCGGCCATCAATACCCAAGGGTGTGTTTACCAAAGAAGATGTGGACGAAAAAAGAGTTAACCTTTTATTTTTTGGCAATTTCTACAAAATGAGCCAGGAAGATTATAACTATGGCATGCTTAAGGTGATGGATGATAAAGACTTTTTATATGGCAGTTTAATAAAAGATGTGTATTCGCAAGGGACTGTACTGGGTAAAAAGTATCATTTATTGCGCATTGCTTACAACATTTTTATGTTCGGGCTTATCGCTTCGGTATTTGCGTTTATTATTGCTATACTGTTTTTCAGCCATCCGGCACCTGTAAAATAATTATGAATAAGCAATTGCACCGGATATTTTTCCTGCTGATGGTAATGACACTTGCTATCCCCGGTTTGGTGTTGGCTCAATTTGCAACCCAAAAATTCGATGATCGCATTTTAATTGACCTGCAGGATAACCGTACGCCCGGGGAGACCAGTTTCTTTCTGTTTATGTCAAACACTAATCAATATGTTGATATTGGCGCACCTGCAGTATTATTGGCTGGCGGCATAATTGGCCATAACGAGGCTATGCGTCAAAACTCGCTGTATGTGGCAAGCAGCACGGCTTTTTCATACGGATTAACATTTTTGATTAAGCATATTGTTAAACGCCCAAGGCCATTTACACAAAACATTAATATTGTTCCGGTTTACCGGGCAAGCGGAACATCCTTTCCGTCGGGTCATACGTCTACATCGTTTGCTACAGCCACTGCCCTATCCATTGCCTATCCAAAATGGTATGTGATAGTACCTTCGTTTTTATGGGCCGGCACGGTAAGCTATTCGAGGATGTATTTAGGCGAACATTATCCGAGCGATGTTGCTGCCGGAACTTTGCTGGGAGCAGGTTCGGCCGTATCGCTCCTATTTATAAAAAAATAAAACCCGATATCAATGCTGCAAAACCGGGTTGATCCTTTTGGAAATATTTTAAAAACCGAAGCTCGCGGTTTATGGATGGGCAACAGGGGTATTCTGCATAATGAACACAAACAACTGCTGCGCCCGTTTAAATTAAAAGCATGGATTACCTGCAAACTCCAATTTAATGGCCGCAAACGCGAAGTTATGGGGCCGAACAGGTATACCGAGCTATTTTTTATGGATGAAGCCACATCCTTTGCTGGCGGCCACCGACCTTGTTTTGAATGCCGACGGGAGGACTATAAAAGATTCAAAACCTTATGGTTAAAAAGCAACCCCGAATATAATTTTGACGAGAAAACATCCATCCAAAAAATAGACGATATTCTTCATCGCGAGCGAATGAATACGGATAAATCAAAGGTTCTTTTCGACGAACAACTAAAAAATATACCGGACGGCGCCTTTTTATTATTTAATAACCAACCCTATCTTATATCGGGCGGGTTAATGTATCAATGGTCGCCTTTTGGTTATGGAGATGGAATAGCTTTACCCAATATGGCTACATTGCCGGTTTTAACTCCTAAATCTATTTTAAATACTTTCCGCGCAGGTTATTTACCGCAAATGGCCATCAAACAACTTTGAAATAGTTGGGATTTGCCTTTTAAGCGGTTAAGCAGTTTCATTTTTAAAAATGCAACCCATTAAGGTTTGGTTCACATTGATAACAACGGTTTTCAATTTGTTTATTGATTCACAATAGGTTATCTTACATCAGGGTTTGGGATAACCTTCCCTTAAAGTATTTACCGGAGTTAATTGTCAACTAACCCCATCTTTATGAAAATTATTTTCGCAATCTGCCTGATGCTGCTTTTTTCGGCATGCTGGCGGCATAAGGTTTCAAATGTTACGGTAATTTCTCTTTCTTATCATCAAAAAGATATTCAAAAGGAGCTTGACACCCTATATAATTACCAGAAAAACAGACGTGGCGCTTATAAAGGCATTATTGAGCAGGCCTTGGCTGTTTGTCATAGAGATGAAGACCTTGCCGACACCGTTACCCAGGATGTATTTTCAAGCATGTACCTTAACCACCGCACCGGTCAATATGACTGCGTAACTACCACCACTTTTAAGTTTCACGATGGCAGTATTTCTGCGGCAGGAATATTTAATTTAATTCCGGGCGATACCATAGCTCCCAATCACGATTTTCCTATCAGTGGTGGCAGTGCCGCATACCGCAATATATATGGCACTTATACACGTACATACCAAAATGGCATATATCACGTAGAACTACGTTATTTTAAGCTAAAATAACCGCAATGGAAATACCGTGAAATCACTGTTGTAATATATCAGCTATGGCCTTAACTTTATAGCAAACAACAAGCGATATCTGCGCAATTTTATTACCTAATTCCTAAGAAATCATGAATGTTTCTGCACTTGATGAAAGCGGCCAGCCGGTAGACTGGTGGTTTATTTACAAAGTACCACAGCTAAGTTCCGGGGTTGGTAATGACGCTGCCACCGGTTATGAATATGTTTATTACGATTCAAAAATTGATTCAAATGCAGATCCCCGTCAAAGGGTTGTGGCTAAATCACCATACGTTCTCAACAGTAGTAATGGGGCGCTTAACCTCACTATGGATTCTGTATTTAAGGGTTTTAAAACACCAGCGTCAACATTAGGATGGATACTTTATAATGATGAGATGCCCTCGGTGGTTGGGCGTCATGACGACGGGACAAAAGGGCATACCAAAGGTGTAATAGCATTTGATACAGATTCCAAAACAGCATTTTGGTTACTTCATTCCTGGCCCAAATTTGCCGACCCGGGAGCAACAACCGATCCGACTCCTCAATACGGACAAACTTATTTATGTATTTCCCTGGATTTGGAGACAGCCAATAACATCGCTAAAGTGATGAAAGATCACCAGGAGCCGCAGATTTATCTTCCACATGTGCCTGACTTACCCGAAACAGCAGACCTTTTTGCACTTACGCAGCCGTTAACATCAAAGCCGACACCGCTTGGTGAATTATTTGATTTTACAACAAAAGGCAACATGAGCTTCAAGGTTATTGCCAAAAACAGGGAATGGAACGATGATTTCTGGAACGATTTGGTTGGGGTTAAACTGGGGGATGATATGGATGATGAAACATGGATCCGTGGCAAAATACCACCGGTTGCCGATAGTGACGGTATTCATAAAACGTTTGATATAAAATATATAAACCTGGGGCCGCTTGGCGCGCATTGGGCATGGCCCGAAACTCATGATCATGCTAAATGGGGTATTACCCTGCATGAACCCTGGATATGTATTGCCGATATTAATAGAATGATTTCGCAAAGAAAGCGCGGTGGCGGAACCATTGCTTTTCAAAATTTCGTTTTGTGGTCGGCATTATCCAAAACGAGCATTGTTTTAGCGCCGCCGGGATCTAACAGAACTGAAACAATTGACCTGTTAAAACAAACACATGATCAAGCATCAGAGGCCCCACCAAAGGCATAGGTTGCATGAGTAAATAAAAAAGGCAACCGGGAGAAAATCCGGCTGCCTTTACAACAATTCCAATCTCAATTACAAAACTTAATAAAATTAGCACTTATATTATCAGCCTGATGTGCGTTTTGTATCCTGACTATTATTTTATAATAAAAATTTAAATAAAATCATCACAAATTAATCATATGTCATTTATAATCAGACATCTATAAACAAAACATCAAGCAGAAATTTAAACTTTATTTTAACTTTTAGGCAATATTACTATTTTTTCATTATCAGTTTCACTGCTACCGAGTCGCCAACCACTTTGCCATATTGGGTTGATACGATGCAGGAATTATGAAAATGAATTCCTCCATAAAACCTGGCCCAGGCAGTTTCATCTGCGGCATCTCTGAATGATTTAAATGATCTGTTTTTTATCCCGAATTCCAGTTCTGATGTATCACTGTAAGCTACATTATCACCCAAAACACTGGTCAAAGCTTCGGCCGCTGCTGCCGATATGGTACAATGCCCGCAAGTATATTCAGGAAAAGGCGGCGTTTGCAAATGCGGGCGCCAGGCGGGGTCAAAATACTTATCTATTACCGTTTCGGGCCTTACCGTTTTATAAAAATATTTAGCGCTCCACGATTCAATAAAGGCATCGAACAATGCAATCGCAGTTTTGGCATATGCGCAAACAGTGGTATTAAAATCGGCATTAGTCTTTTTTGCGCCGATGCCCACAATACTGAGCCAGTGCCCGGGCGGCGAAAACTTTTTGGTTAAAAAAACAATATGCCCGGCTACATTAAATTTCTGCGGGTTATCGTCCCAAAAGTCGGCCATGTGTGTTTGATCTTTGGTTAGGTTATTGCCTGCATTTTCAATACTTACCACTTCTTTATAGTATTTACTCTCTTTATCAGTAACATTAAATGCCGGTGGTGGTGGTACGGTATATTCTTTGGCATTGTGCATTACCATTGTTCTGATCTCACCCCAATGCGGTTCAACTGCTTCCGAATATCCCGGCGGAGTTGGCACCCATCTCCCAACAGAATCATTAATAGCAAATTTAGGGGCCGTGCGCGTTTGTAAATAATGATCCTTTTTACTCCATGCCATTACCGATTTGGCAACTGCAACAGCATAGCTTTCCGAGTTACTGATCATATCAGCCGGCATGCCATGGTCAACCGCCAGCTTATGCAAACTATCGGTATAATATTTCAGACTACCCTCCGGGAAAGTTACTGCTTCACCTACCTTACAAAAGGCCAATATGGAAGCGTATTCGTAATCAATATCACCGTGCGCAGCGGGCTTGGCTACTTTAGCAAAGCCATTTAGCTGCCCAACAAGCGATTTATATTGAGCCGGATAGCCAGCAGCAATAACTTCGTATCCTGCAATAGTAGCATAAGCGTAATTTCGCGATGCCACTACCGGACTAAAATTATTACCCATAACCACCCCGTTTAGCTCATGTACCGTGCGGCTATACAATGCCGGGTCATGCAGTATTTTTTTATAATCGGGCTTTTTACATGATGCAAAAAACAAAAGGAAAACCGGAATAAAAAACAAATAAGGTTTCATTAAACAATAGTTTTAAATTATACAGCTATTTAATTACATATGTCTTTTTATCAACGCCAACACCCGTTATAGTTAACGATTTCCAGTTGGACGGCAGTTTACTCTTAACCTGCTCTATGCCTTTAGGCGTAACATCCAGCCCTCCAAAACCCATTAACAAACTTTGAAGTATACCACCGGCGCCTGTTGCGAAATAGGGATTAGTGCCACCCTTTGTTTCCGCAATTACCCTGAACGGCGGATTTAAGTTCGGTTCGTAAGCGTCTTTTAAAAAATGGTAAGCTTTATCGCCATCTCCTAACCGGGCATATAGTAAAGTAAAGATCCCTTGCGTCATGGCTGGGGTACCTTCGTTGGGTACACGCGTTTCATAGTATTCCAGATCTTTTTTTATTTGGGATGGATCGGTTATTGTTTTTAAGGGATAAGCCAGCAGATTAACATCGGCTTGTTTTATACCTCCGCCTTTATAGCTGTCAAATTCCCTCGTAACTCCATCGGGGAATTTTGAAATGGGGATATTTTGTGCTACCAGTTCCCAATCGGCATCTGCCTTTAAACCTAAAATTTTAGCCGCTTCCGTGGCATATTGCAGGTTAGCTTTTGCAGCGGCGTTAGTAAATGCATCGTTGTCTACATTTTCGGCCCATTCATCGGCAGCAACTACATCTTTAATATCGTAATGGCCGGGTCCGTTGCGCTCAACCCTGCTTGCCCAAAAATCAGCTGTAGCGGATAATATCGGCCAGCCCTTTTCCAGCAGCCATTGTTTGTCTTGGGTTACACAGTAATAGTTCCATGCCGCCAGGGCAACGCATGCCGTAATATGATGTTCAAACGGGCCGCTGAGTGCCCAAACGGGTGTCTCTTCTACCCCACTATCGGCGCTTTCCCAAGGGAACATTGCACCTTTATAGCCATGCGAAAAAGCATTTTGTTTAGCAACGGCTAATCGTTGAAAACGATATTCAACCAATGATTTTGCAATTTCGGGATGCAAAACCAGTAATGCAGGATACATCCATAAATCGGCATCCCAAAAAACATGCCCGTTATAACCCAATCCTGATAATCCCATTGGTGATGGGGAATAGGCCGTTCCTTCTCTCGAAAAAGAATATAAATGATATAACATGCTATGCACATCCTGCTGCGCCTGCGGGTCGCCTTCTATTTTTATATCGCTTTTCCATAACTCGTCCCAGGCTTGTTCATGAAACTTAACTAAGCGGTCACGCCCCTCCAATTTGGCAAACATGGTCAACCGCTCGGCCTGGTTAAGCGGATCAGCATCATGTGCCGATGTTATAGACGAACCTGCAACAGCATACTGATAGGCTTGGCCCGCAGCTATGGCCTTACTAAATTTCATCAGGTGCATGTTGTTGTCCCACATCTCGTGAATTACGCGCGGTTCCTGCCCGTGTGCCTCATGAAACAAAAAGGTATTTGAGGCGCATAACTGTAGCTTCCCGGTAGGGCTTTTGGCGGTGGAGGTTAACAAACTTATGGTTACATGGGGTCTGTCAATTTCGTTATAATAATTCTGTACATCTTTTAAAGCATCAGGCGCTTCCATTATACTGGCAGCGGTAATAGTAATAGCTTTTTTTGCTGTGATGGAGATATCCATCAAAACAGTGAAAGGCAATTGGCGCAGCGAGTAATAGGTATACTTTACAGTTGCAGCATCGCCATAATCAAAAGTTGTAGTAAAGGCAGCATGCTGCATGTCCAGTTCCTGTTTAAAATTGCTGATATTTTTTGAGTCGATTCTTTTACCATCAATTTCCAGATACATATTTAACAGGTTAAAGCTGTTTAAAAAATTGCTTACCCGTCCACGCCCATACAAGTCATATGCCCCCGCAAGCACCACGTTTTTAACCTTAAATGGCTCTGGCGATGATACAATTCCAATCATTCCGTTGGCAACGGTAATGCCGTAGTAATTAGCCGGATCAATTTTATCGGCCTTTATTATCCATGGGTCCTGGGCCAGCAACCTATTGTTGCTCAATAAAATAAAGCCCAACAATACAATATATATTTTATGCATAATCAATTTCTTAATTTAAAAAAAGCCATCGGTTTATTATTAAATGCCACGGCGTAAATTACGCCTTTTGACGTTTTGATCGCCTTAATATCCCTTACTTCGCCCCGTAATAAAAATCCTGAGGATACTGAAGAAACATACTTAAAGTTACCCGATTTATCCTTTAACAAAACATCACCATAATCAGCATCATACCTTCCTTCGTAAGGCATCACTCCCGAAAAATTACCGCCAGCTAAAATGCCTTTGTTAGGCCCATCGAGCACGGCAAAACCAAATAATGGCGAAACCTGCATAGCCGACGGCATGGCTTTAAAATCAAAATTACCATGCCCCTTGTTATAAAAAACACCCGAGGTAAATGACGCGGCAACCCAGGGTTTCCCGGTAAGCGAATCGCCGAATAATTGATCAACGCTTTTGCCGGCGAAATCATGATAATAAAGGAATTTCTTTTTCAAAAGCGGCACTTGCTTTTCAATTTCGCCTTTACCTAAGAACGTATAATTTTTTTGACCGATACTATAAGTCATTATCGGGTCAACAGTGCCATTTTTATCAATATCAGACAGATAGAGTTTTACGGGGTTATTTGCATCTGGCTTCAGTTTGGAGTTCCATCCATAATTACCGGCCACAATATCAATTTTCCCGTCACCATCAACATCTGCCAGCATTATTCTTTGCCACCATCCCGAAAGTTTATCCATTGCGGTATTGTGCTGCTCCACAAATTTCCCTTTTTTATTCATAAATATCTTTACCGGCATCCACTCTCCCGCTACCACCAGATCGGGCCAGCCGTCACTATCCAAATCGGCAAAGGCCGCTGAGCGGAGCATCCCGGCATACTTCAATTCATCCGGTAACTGAACCTGGTGATAACGCCCTTTGCCATCATTCATTAACAGATATGATTCCGCTATTTTTCCATATTCATGTGCATCCGGCGCTCCTCCAATAAAAATATCCGGGTAACCGTCGTGATTTACATCGGCAACTGCTACGCACGATTTATTTAATTTGATAGATGGAATATCATTTGAGCGGATAAAATGCCCTTTCTGATCGTTTATATAAAGCCTGTCGGCGAGTTCGGCTGAGCCGTTCAGATACTCATTACCACCGCTTACCACATACAGATCCGGATAACCATCATGGTTTACATCTAAAAAAACAGCATCTACATCCTCACATTGTGCATCTTTCACAAAATCGGGCTGATCGGAAAGTTTAAAAGTTCCATTGGGCATTTGTATAAATAAAGCTCCGGCCTGTCCCCTGGCACCACAAACATAAAAATCGTCCAGTCCATCATGATTTACATCGGCCACAGCAATACGCGGCCCCTCGGTTGATAACATGTGAGGAATGAGCGGCTGGGGGTTAAAATCAACAAAATCATCTTCCTGGTGCTTCCAGTTAAAATTTACGGTTGATGTAATATCCTGAAGGATTGGTGTTTTTTTGGGGAAATAGGTATTATAATCGAAATGTCCGGCTGCATTTTTTTGATCTATTTTAAGCAATTTATTGCCGGTAATATTTTTTATTACCTGGTAAGTTTGATTGGGCCAAACAATTAACAGGCTATCAATTTGGGGCGACTTACCCAATCCAAAGTGCAATTTAGGTTCTACTGATGATTGAAATCCGCGGGTTAGCATTAACTGTTCGTACTGCATCTGCTTACCACAAAACACATAAGCTTTAGCACCAACGCCAAATCGGTTATCTTCCCGGCCGTTAAACTTAAGGCTTAGGTAATTGCTTCCCTTTGATACATTTTTGTAGATGCAGGCCTCATGATTCATATTATTAACCACCAAATCAAGGTTGCCGTCGTTATTTAGATCCGCATAGGCGGCACCGTTTGACAACATGGCGCCCTGCATCCCCCAGGCTGTGCTTTTATCAATAAATTTTTCGCTTTTGGTGCCTTTAAACAAATAGCTTTGCGATTCGCCGGTTGGCATTTTATCCAGCACCACACTATCCATTGATTTAGTATTTAATAACATACCTTGCACCGCATCATTCGAAACATAGGTTACGTAATCCATATCTGTTGGCCTTCGTTTTATTCCATTGGCTATAAATAGGTCTTTGATGCCATCGTTATCAAAATCAGCCAATAGCGGACTCCAGCTCCAGTCTGTGGCCGAAACACCATCCATCAAACCAACCTCGCTGAATGCTTCGCCGTTACCCAGGTTTTTTTGTAAACAATTACGCGAATACTGATACTGAAAACCGCCTTTTAAAATTTTGTATTTGTACTGATCGTAAGATTCATCACCACCGTATGTTTTTAGTATATTTTCATCGGCCGGCAACATATCTACCGTCATAATATCCAGTTGACCGTCGTTATTAAAATCGGCTATGTCGTTGCCCATGCTAAAGCGGCTGTAGTGGTTAAAATGTTGGGCGCCCGATTCAGTAAATGTGCCATCGTGATTATTGATGTAGTAATAATCATTTTCATGAAAATCATTACCTATGTATACATCATCCCAGCCATCATTATTTAAATCGCCAACGGCAATACCTAAACCATAACCCAATGCGCTGCTGTAAATGCCAGAGCTTGGTGTAACATCGTCAAAATGCCCGTGCTTATTGAGGTAAAACCTACTGCCGGTAAACTTATTCGGTTTTCTTCTTAAAGAAGTATCACCATACATCGCTACCGAATGATCAGATTGATTAAGCAGAAAGCAATCCAGGCTTCCGTCATGGTCAGCATCAAAAAAAGCAGCCTGGGTTGAATAACCTGAAAAATCCAGACCGTATTCGGCCGAACGCTCGGTAAACGTACCATCATGATTATTGATGTAAAGCATATTATGCCCCTTCAGTCCGAATTTGCCGGCAACAGCACAAACGTAAATATCCAGGTAGCCATCGTTATTTACATCAACCATGGTTACGCCTGTGCACCAGTCGGCCATGCCGGCAACACCGGCTTTATCCGTAACATCCTCAAACTGATAATTTCCTTTGTTAATGTATAATTTGTTGCCGCCTTTGTGGTTTGATGTAAAGTAAATATCGGGCAAACCATCATTATTAACATCGCCTATAGCTACACCTCCGCCATTGTAATAATACAAATAATCCAAAATACCCGGCTTATCATTATCACTGATATGGTTTACAAAATGAACATTGGTTTGCGATGATGGCAATAGCTCAAAAAGTGGCTGCTCCTGTTTTTTTTTACAGGCAATAACAGTAAAACAGAAAAGTAAGATTATAGTATTTTTAATCAGGTGCATGCTGTACGATTGATAAAATCTAAAAAACAAGATAATTGAGCTTAAAGCTCACCACATCATTACTGTCAACAGGCATTCTATCGGTATATACCTCAAAAGGTGCTATTTTGGGGTGCTGGAATTTATCGAGCATATATTTTCCCAAAGCGCTGTATAGTTCTTTTTTATGCTGATATTTTCCTTCATAACAGGCAATTATTGCCTTGCTTGCTGGCATATACATATACAAAAAGCCATTTTGAGCCTGTATTTTTTCATTTATAGGTATACCAACCATCATTTGAATCGAATCGCCCCGTTTGGGTATAAATTGGGCCATAACGGGTCCTTCTTGTTTCAAATGTTTAAGATTAATGAAGTTATGCAAATCTGTTTGCATTGCAGCGGCTTCGGCATAAATTCCATCCAATGGAACTGTTTTACTTTTTACCAATATTTTCTTCTCATCCACAAAACCGGGTTTTATATCAAAACCATAAAATTGCTTTGTATCTTCCATATAATTTTTGAAATGATATACCCCTGTTTCCTGAAGGCTACTTTCCCGTAAAGAGGGAATAAGGTAGTTGATCATATTTGCCCTGAAGCCAATAATGATGAGCGTATTTAATTGGTTAGTATCAGGAGCTGCGGTAAGGGTATAATTAAAATCTTTTTTACCAGATGTTTTTACGATGGATAGCGTACCGCTACCTTGCTTTTTCACTAAAACAGATCCGCCGGATATGGTAAACTCAAATATGTTTGGTGAATTGATTAGCGTAACAGATGATTGCTTATTTTTCACATCGGGATACCAGTTTTGCCAGCCGCCAGCATTAAATATTTGTTGATAACAATTAAAGTAGGATGAATTGATTTTCACAACGACCTGCTGATTAAAGGGGATAAAACCAATAGCTATTATAACAATCAATGCGCATAAAATAAAAAGGGGAACTCTCTTCATTAAAAAACTATTTATCCTTGTAGCACAATAAGTTAAACAACTTACAACATCTATTTAATAAAAAAATAATGGAACAGCGAGTGCTGTTCCATTATTGCAGATAAAGAATATTATTAAACCTTAGTTACCATAACCCGGGTTTTGAACTAACAGCGGGTTAGTATTTCTTTGAATTAAAGGTATTGGGAAAACAAACGTATGCTTATCTGATGCATCTGCCGGTTTATCAGGAGTCCGTGCTCCGGTATAATAAGGAAGTCCGGTAGCTACTTCAAACCTGATCAAGTCATTTCTTCTCCAGCCCTCCCATGCAAATTCATGACCACGTTCCATCAGCAAATCAGCAAGCGTTAATGTGGTTACTGCTGGTAAACCGGCCCGTGCTCTTATCAAATTCACATTGGTAATAGCATCAGCAACATCACCTGTTTGAAATTCAGCTTCAGCAGCCATCATGTAGGCATCAGCTAAACGGAATCTAACACCATCGTTACTGGTACCCGGACTGCCAGTACCTGGTTGAGGCTGGTATTTAATGCTTCGTGCGCCGGCAAAGGCAAAGCTATCGGCAGGGTTACTTAGCTCAAGTACATACTTGCTAAGCACCACGCCCGGTATTGGAGTTCCGTTACTCGTATTTTGTTGGCCAATAATCCACATATTTTTTCTTACGTCGGCGTTGTCAAAAGAATCATAGAAAGCCGTTGGCGCGCAAAAACCGTTATACGGCTGATTAACCAAATTGTAAGTTAAGTTGTTGGCATAGTTTAATGTATACATCTGTATAACATTTCCCGGGATATTTGGATTATTAAAAGGAATCACAAATATATTTTCGACTGAACCACGGTTACTATAGGTAAAATTATCGAAGAAGTTAGGCTGCAGGCTGTATTTACCAGAAGCAATAACCAAATTAGCATATTTTAAAGCATTGGCCCAGTCTGCAGTACCTGTGTAGACCTGCGCATTCAAATACAATTTAGCCAGCAACATATCTCCGGCCCATTGGTTCATGTGTCCATAAATAGCAGGGTTAGTGGAAGCATTATCTGTTGCCAGTAAAGGGACATTCTTTGTTAAATCTGAAATCAAATAGGCATAAATGTCCGACCGCTTTACCGGGGCAAGACTTGCGCTGGTACTGTATGATGTTACTAAAGGAATATTTCCATAAAGGTCCGTCATCAAAAAGATATAGTAATCGCGCAAAACGCTGATTTCGGCGACAAGAGCCGGAGCATTTGACGGTTTTGTTGGCAAACCGTTAATAATGCTGATAACGAAGTTACACTTGGTAATACCGTTACTCAAATCAGTCCAGCCACCGTTATCATTTGCATTATTTTCATCAACAGTGTGTAACCATAATTGTTGGTGTTCGCCACCATCATACCAGTTATTACCACGGGTTGGGATAACCATTTCGTCGGTAGTTGCCTCATTAAGCTGGAAAACATTCTCTGTTTGCAAAGGCGTCGCAGCTGTATAAGCCGGCGCTAAACCGGCAGCAATCTGAGCCGGTGTTTGGAAAAAGTTTTCAACCGGCACAACACTATAAGTGTTTTGAGGAAGCTTTTTACATGAGGTTATAAAGCTACTTCCCGCCACAAAAACCGCGAGCAGAAGTAGGAGTTTCTTGTTCTTCATATCTTTAATATTTTAATTATTAATCAATAACTTTTACTATTTAAATGAAACATTGGCACCGAAAGTGAACGATCTCACCGGCGGATAATAAGCAAATCCTCCGTAATCGGCATCAATGTAACTTTGTGAGCCTATACCGGTTGAAACTTCCGGATCAAGTCCCCTGTATTTGGTTATTGTAAACAAGTTATTTGTTGCTAAATAAAGCCTAATAGAATTAAGTCCTTTAATGTGGCTAAAGGTATAACCCAACGATGCATTATCTAATTTCAGGAATGACGCACCTTCAAGCCATCTGTCTGATACAACCGGTCCGCTGGTAACTCCGTTGGTTAACGCTGTTCTGGTAGTATTTGTTGAAGGCAAACGGGTAATTGACTCATAATCAAGCAGGGTATTGTTGAATATTTTTAATCCGTAAACACCTCTGAAAAAGAAACTGAAGGTCCAGTTTTTATAGTCAAACGTGTTGCTTAAACCGTAGTTGAATTTAGGTGCAGGATCAATATAATGATTTGGAGCAACATTACCGGCCCAGTCAGCAAGCGTTTTTCCGTCAAAAGTCTCAACACCTTGTGCATTTACCCCTGTAAAGTGCGGTATATAAAAAACATAAGGCGAGTAGCCAGGCGCTATACGTGTTATTGGACTTGAGCTTAAACCTTGTCCTTGCGCAAGACCCGCATTGATATAAGTTGTTTGAATCGGCTGACCATCAAGTGTTCCTGACAAGCTCTGAATCTTGGTATTGGTGAAATTGATGTTTCCTGATGCTGTCCAGTTTATGCCCTGCCCTGTTAATATGCGCCCTGTAAGCTGTGCCTCAAAGCCTTTGTTTATTAATGAGCCAACGTTTGATTCCGTTGTTGGGAATATATTTGGTGGCTGCGGAACGGCATTAGCAAATAACAAATCTTTGGTTTTGTCATTATAATAATTCAGGTTTCCTGATAAACGATCATTAAACAAAGAAAAATCAAGCCCAATGTTTCGTCCAATCCTGGTTTCCCATTTCAAATCAGGGTTAGGGTTTTGTGTTGGTGCATAACTTGCCGGATAATTGCCGGAACCGCCATCGTAATATTTATTACCTGGTCCAACCAATCCTAAATTGGTATAAGGGCCAATACCGTTAGCGTTACCCGTTTCACCAATTCCAGCTCTTATTTTTAAATCATTTATCCAATCCACACTGCTCACTAAATCACGTTTTAAGCGATAGGCCAAATCAAACGCAGGAAAATAACCTACCTGGTTATTTGCACCGAACTTACTTGATCTATCACTTCTTATAGAAGCCGTAGCATAAAAGCGACTGTCGTAATTATAGTTGACACGTCCCAGGTATGATGCTAATTCAACCTCGTCTTTATAAGAACCTATTGGGGCTGCAACTGGCTCCAAACCTGTACCCAGGTTATTGTCTAAACCTGATGGAACCAATAATTGCTGTGCTGAGGCAAAGAAATTTTGGTTATAAAAAACGCTATACTCATAAACAGCAGTTGCTGAAATAGAGTTTTTACCAAATTTAGTATCGTAGTTAACGTGTATATCCCCTTTATATGAGTTGGTATTAAAGGTAGTATCTGATGCAACACTATTACTGTTTTGAGCAGTAAAACTTGGTATAAATAAATGCGTTTGCACGTTATTACGGCTTGTTGCTCCGGTTACCCCTATTTTTAACGAGGGAAGGATATTATAATTGATAGTAGTATTGATGTTGGTTAAATACTCATTGTGCCTATCATAAGTTTCACTTAAATATTCAACAGGGTTGTATGCATTGTAACCTGCACCAAAATCATTAAACTGTCCGTTAGCAAGTCTGACAGGTATGGTTGGCAAAGCATTAAATACATAACCTATATCAGCGTAATTTACTAAACTACGATTGGTATTCACATTAGAAATACCCATAATTATGTCCAGTTTATCATTCAATGCCTTTTCTTCGGCATTAAAACGAATACCTAACTGTTGTTTATCACTGTTGATAATTACACCCGGCTGATCCTGGTAATTTAAGGAGGCCCGATAGTTAAAACCACCCGAACCTCCGGAGATAGCCAGGTTATTACTTTCGGTAAAAGCTGTACGTGTAATAGCTTTTTGCCAGTTGGTATTAACATCGTTAGATTCGCCTTGGCCTGTTGCGGGGGTAAGGTTCAAAGTTTGCAAACCGGCCAAATATTCCGGAGTGGTTAAAAGATCATAATACTTGGCCTGATTGGCAATACTCACATAGCCACTATAATTAATTTCGGTTTTGCCAGCTCTGCCTCTTTTGGTATTTACCAGGATAACGCCGTTGGCACCGCGTGAACCGTAAATAGAAGTTGCTGATGCATCCTTCAAAACGTCGTACGATTCGATATCACCGGGAGCAATATTCTGAAATTCAAGTGCGTTATCCAGCGGAACACCGTCGACAACGAACAATGGAGATTGATCGCCTGTAATGGATGTTTGACCACGTAAGCGTATGGTAGTCTTTGGCCCACCCATTGAACCTACACCAGAGTTAGGGTCACCACCACCTTGTATAATAACCAAACCTGCCACTTTACCCTGAATCTGATCCAAAGGGTTAATAATGGTTCCCTGGTTAAAATCCTTGGCCGAAATGCTTTCTACCGCACCGGTTAAATCCTTCTTCCGTTGCGAACCATAACCTACACTTACTACTACCACTTCATTAAGTGCAGTTTCGGTTGGTTGCAGTTTTATTAATAATGGTTCTGCGGTTACGGTTACTTCTTGTTTGGTATAACCGAGAAATGATACCACTAAAGTTGTGGCTGATTCGGGGATGGAAAGTCTAAAGGCACCATTAATGTCGGTATTGGTACCAATAGTTGTGCCCTTTACTACAACGGACACCCCCGGAATAGTAGAGCCATCGCGGGCATCAGTGACTTTACCAGTAATTACTTTGTTTTGCGCCATAACAGGCAATGCAAAAAAGCAAAATATGGCAAAACAACTTACTTTAAGTAAATTTTTTAGCTGCATAAATTTAGGATTGAGTTTAAAATTGGTTGAGTAAATATAATTATTAATTTATAATAAATTAAATCATTTAAAATATTCTTACAGTAAATTATCATAACCTATAATTTATTGCTGGCATATTTTATGCTGACTTAATTTGGTTTTTAAGTGGGATCGGGTTTAATCTTGTTGCTCATAGTTTAGTTTAAAAAGTATAAATAATAAGAGCCTGCTGCGGCATAAAATAAATGCACAGTTAGCCCTGGTAAGGTTAAATTCTTAAACAGTTAAAGCCGTACAAAAAGAACAGCGGGCACGAAAAATACTTTTATAGTTTATTTGGTTTATCTGCTTAAACAAGCAGCTGATATATATTCAGCATTATATTTTAACACCGGTAATAATTGGTAAATAATATATATCAATACAAAGTAATAGTTAGATGAGCGCATTGCATACTTTTTTTTTCAAAATATAAGAAAACATGCCTCTTTTAAAATACAATTAATTAAAAATCAAATAGTTAAAAATAAACACTGTCAAAAAAGTATAAGCTTAATTTAACCTTTCATGGTAAAATATTTGCAATAAACTATAGTTTTTTAACTGTCAACTACACGCTTTTTAAGTAATAATAAAAGAAAAGCCTGTTAATTTTTATTTAAAATATCTACTGCCTTTATGGCCATTATTTTATGTTCAAACTGATCATTGGGGACAAGGGCTTTGGCTTTTATACGCATTTTATATACATAAATGGTATTTACAGAGTATTCCAGAATGTTGGCAATAGTTTCATTATCATTTATTCCCAAACGCATCAATGCAAATATGCGCAGGTCGGTATTTAATACTTCATTGTCCTTTGGCCATATCTGGTCTTCCTTTTTTAATAAGGAATTGAACATGGTTATAAAGTTGGGGAATATCTTCAAAAACACATGATCAAAAGTATAAAACAGCGTTTCGCGTTCTTTTTTTATATTGATCTCGTTAACAGTAAGCAATACATCATCATATTTTTTTATTGATATTTTGCGTTCTACACTTCTTTTAAGTTTCTCCAGCTTTAATATGTAGCCCGATATCACATTAAAAAAATAGCCAATGTATTCTTCTTTAATGTGGGTGTCTTCGGATAGTTTATTGTTTATTTTTTCAAGCAATACATTTTTCTCTTCTATTATTTTCTCTTTGGCTTTCAGCCTTTTTAACTGGATAAAAACAATGAAAAATATCAGTGTGATCAATAGCGACACTGCTGCTATTGATAATAAGTAAATCAGGAACCTGTTCTTTTCGTTTTCGGCTTTTATAATTTTCTGTGCATCAACCAAGGGTAAAACCGCTGCTATTTTTATTTTGCGAAGACGGGCTCCATAATATTGGGCATCGTCCATAGCCTGCTGTATAAAGGTATAGGCGTCTATATAATCGCCATCGTGATAAAGCTGTTCGCCCAGTTTAAAAATAGCTAAGGTTTCTTTTGTCGATGATCGGATGTCATTAATAGCGCCAATGGTTAAAAGCCTTATCCGTTCATCCTTCTGCGATGGCTGGTAATAAAAGGAGCTTAAACCAGTAGCCACCATAGCCCTTTGATGAGCCGTTAGATTATAATGATCAAGCAGCCTCATATAATCTACCGAGGGCTGTTGCGTCATTCCTGATATCAATTGCCGGTCGCCTAAATGCATCAGCATTTCAAATGATTCGGGTTTAGCTAATTGGATAGCTGAATCAAGATATTTTATTGACGATTGATTATCGAAAGACGTATGGTACTTATCATTGTTATAATCGGCCAGATCTGAATATGACCGTGCCTTTAGCGCATAATATTCCAGCCTGGAACTATCATTCAAAAAACGGGAGTTAATTTGGTTTAAACAGTCAAAAGTTTCTTTAAACATACCCGACGATAGCAATATGAAACCCAATTTTATCCTGCTCTCATATTGCCGGGTAATATCGTTGGTTATCAGGCTGATATTAAGCAGCTTTTGTGTATATACATAGGCCGAATCAAATTGATAAACTTTATACTCCTCATATAATTTAACATTGATATTGTATTGTGACGAATAGTCCTTTTTTGAAGTTGCGGCCAATTTTGTTTTCAGCCCGGTTATTCTTGCTTCTTTTTGGTCATCATACGTCTTTTTATTGGCAAGCTCTGTTTTTAATACATTTAAAAGACTATCAGTTGTTGGTGACGACATTGCCGGACAGGCGAAATACACCATAAACAAAACGATAAAAAAAATTCTCATATTAAAATTGGTTGTTACAGGAAGAAAACGTTTTAAAGCGAGTTTAATTTAGCTCATTTTAACGTCTATACCTAATATTTTTACATTTATAGTTGGTACCCGCAATGTAATGAGAGATTTTGAAATTTCA
>Ga0206982_1100_pt1 | contig 28126 bp, 29 predicted proteins | sample Alteio_BWMinCont_18_FD_153493 | JGI IMG/M metagenome (GOLD analysis project Ga0206982, IMG submission 153493) | Enriched cells from forest soil in Barre Woods Harvard Forest LTER site, Petersham, Massachusetts, United States -... | ecosystem: Environmental > Terrestrial > Soil > Temperate forest >... | reverse complement strand
GGTGCCACCAGCACATTTTAACGTATCGGTGAATGGCTGTACAATTGCAAAAGTATTAGAATTGCAACTGGCAGCCACAGCAGCATTTGAAAAAGCTCCACTCCAGATAGTAAGGTTATCGATAGCCCCGTTGAACCAATATGGGTAATTAGCGCCACCTAAAGGATAATAACCAATTGTTAATACTGGCTGTGTACTTCCATAACTATATTGGTTTGACCAGGCTGCAGAATCTACGAGAGTTCCATTAATAAATGTCTTAAGGTATATTCCATCATAAGTAACAGTATGGCAATACCAGGTATTCAATTGTATATAATTTGCATCATGCCAGTTCGTTGTTGGGGATCCTGCAGCAGCTGGTGTAAATTCAGTATTGCTAGGACTATAAATTGCGCAACTATTATCATGTGCATTATCATTAAATTCGATTTCATATATATCATTAGTATATTGAGTTCCTCTTGTTAAAATGTTCTCAGCTTGACACGTACTTGAATTAAATCCATCTACCCTCAATATCACTTGTATTGTCCAGGTTGTCAAGTCCAATAAGGAATTATAGGGAACATCAATATGCGCGCTACTTCCATTAAATTTATAAGCAGTATTAGGTATTCCTGCCTGCCCGGCTGTCAATGTTGCATTATACACAGTACCGTTCAACCCATTCCCAGAGCCATCATTAGCATTACCATTAAAGTTCCAGGAACCAATAAGAGTTTGGGCAGATGTTAATAACGGAAAATAAAGAATAATAGAGAATAGGATAGATAGTTTTTTCATGGCTTATTATTATCAATTAGAAGTATTACTCAATTATAAATATTAAAATCACTGTTTCTGAAGTAGATATGTTCTTCAAATACACACCTGCTGACATTGCGGAAATGTATATTGGCATGTCAAAATATTCACTTCTGACAGAAACGCTTTTACTTCTGTACAACATTTCGCATACAAAATATATTCAACTGAAGATCATAATCCGGATGTCTTTGAATTATCGAGAACGGCGCATCATAAACCTTCGCAGCCTCTTGTATATAAAAAATGAACCCATTTGAATTTATGATAGAGAGCAATTCTATTAATTCTTTGTTTTGATGAAATTTACCGTGGTATTCCACAAATAGCGACTCAACTAAGTGTAGTTTATCAGCGATATCAACTAAAACGTCATATTCTGCACCTTCTATATCTATTTTAAGAAAATCAATCTTTTTATCTATTATATCTCTAAGTCTTATTGCCTCTACCTCTACCGAATCGTTATTTTGATCGGATATCCTACTAGCTTGCGAACCGGCATTATTGAAATGTAGGACTTCGTTTTTATTCCAAACGGCTTCTCTCCTTAATTCGACATTTGTCAAGCCAAAGGTTTTTACATTTTTCTGCAAAAGCTCAAAATTAATTGCGTCAGGTTCAAATGCTATAACCTTTGCATCGGGATGATTTTGTTTAAGATATAAAACACTTAACCCAATATTTGCACCACAGTCAATAATAGTTGCATTTCCAGGTAATGATATTTTGTAAATTTCATCTGCAAATATTTCTACAAGGCCGTGCATAAGTTCACCTCCATTCTTGTAGGCCACTTGTTTCCCTAATAGGTTATGATATTTAATTTCATGATGGTTTGCATGCTTTAAATATTTTATACGCAACCAAGTTAATCCGGTCGATTTATATCTTCTTTTATAAGCATCATTTTTTTGCTTTTTGTTCAAAAAACCTTTGATCGCATTCAACAACATAAACTTTTATTTAATCTATATAGCAATAATATACGACATGTTACATATATTGCCACATTATTTATTTAATTTATTTTAGCATTACCCATTAAAAGATTAATCAAAAAAACTAATTCCTATAATTTCAAATGCGTGTAAATATAAAGCAAAAAGTATTTGTACACTATTTTCGTTCAATTGGTATAACTGATATTCATTTATCTTGCAGAGCAGATTCTAAATATCAATGCATACATTATCCAAAATAAAATTATTCAGATGCATTTTGTGGATCACATACCCGTTTGCCCTGTTTATTTTGTACCCAATAGTTTTTTTTAAAAAGAGGAAAACCACTCAGCATTTTTTCTTCTTTGACAGGTATGAATTGGGTGGGGCACAAAGGGTTCATATAGATATATTACAAAGCATAAGTGACCAGGATAAGCAAGCTTACTTTACACGCCTTTCTAAAAACACACTCTTAAAAAGAGAATTTTACAGTATAAAAAATATCCATATAAAAGATATTCATGTATGCTGCGACAGCCTGCTGTTGAGATTATTCAGCGTACACTATTTTGCTTTCTATATTAACAAACATAGGGGTGCACAAGTACTTAGCTCCAACAGTACTTTTTTTTATGATATGCTGCCTTTTTTAAGTAAACACATTATCAAAACAGAGTTGCTCCACAACTTCACTTACGGCAAAAAGGGTATGGAATTTTTTGGGCTAAGCAACTACAAGTACCTGGATAACAGGCTATGCGTAGATTTTTATACCGCGCAAAATATAGCAGCTCAATATGAAACCTATCACATACCTAAGAATTATGCCTTACGCGTTAAAGTAATAGAACCGGGTGTTGAGGTGCCGGAAAGGAACAATAAGGAAATAGCGCTGCCACTTCATTTTTTTTATGCAGGCAGAGGCGGCGCCCAAAAAAGAATATACTTATTAAATAAGGTGGCAGAACTTTGCATTGATGAGGTGCTACCAGTGCAATTTAATTTTGCAGGTACTATCGAAGATGAGCTTTCTGATAAAGTGAAGAAAAATGCCACACTATATGGACAGGTTGATAAGACACAAATGATAGAGCTGTACAAACAGGCCGATTCTATAATTATGACATCTGCATTTGAAGGATTTCCGATGTTGATAAAAGAGGGAATGGCATATGGTTGCATACCGCTTGTTACTGCGCTGGAAGGCAATAAAACACACCTAACTAATAATGATAATGCACTTCTAATAACCGAAATAAAAGATGAGGATAAATTGGTTGCAGAATGCATGGAGCAGATAAAATATATGGTAACTAACTTAAGCGAAACCAAACGCCTGTCTGCTAATGCATACAACTATGCAAAGAAGCATTTTGACAGGAATATTTTTTTGCAGACTTATCGCAATTTTTTACTGCATCTTATTACATCTTCAATAAATAAAAAGTTTTAATGCCCGTCCCTACTATATCCATATGCATACCTGCCTATAAACGGACTCAGTTCCTTACCCGTTTACTTGACAGTATTGAAATGCAAACTTATAAGGATTTTGAGGTGGTTGTGACTGATGATAGCAATGATGAACAGGTAGTAGACCTTTGTAAAATTTATGCAAAAAAGTTCCCGTTACGTTATCATAAAAATCCGGTACAGTTTGGCGCTGCTGCCAACTGGAATAGATGTATGCAATTGGGCGAAGGTACATGGCTAAAAATAATGCATGACGATGACTGGTTTGCGACAAAAGATGCATTGGGCATGTTTGCAGCTGCGACCCAAAAGAATGTACAATTTGTTTGGTGTAACTATTTTATAAAAAACGATAGCACCCAACAAGTTACAGAGAAGAAGAAATCAGAAAGCACAATCAGAAGAAACATACAAAATCCCTTCTTACTATTTGGTGAAAATATAATAGGCCCACCGAGCTGCGTGATGGTACACAGATCAGTTCCGGTGAAGTACGATGTGAATATGACATGGCTAGTGGATGTGGACTACTATATAAATGTGCTACTGCACGAAAAGAACGGATATTATATCAGCAGCCCTATAGTTTACTTTAGCCATAACGATGTACAGCTTACCAACTTACATTTCAACAATAAAGTCACAGAAATAAAAGAGTCGTTGCTTTTATGGGAAAAGCATGGTTTAAGAATGATACAGGGGATATTAAACTATGATGCGTGGTGGAGGATGATCAGAAACTTAAACATAAGGTCGGCGCAAGATTTTGATCAATACACTACGGGATTAAAGGTTCCCCAATTTATTTACGATATTATTTCTTTTCAAAAGAACTTGCCAATTAAAGTCCTTCGAAACCCAATTGTTTCAAAACTATCTATGGCATTTTGTTATCGTTTTATTTACTTAAAAAATCAATAAAACCTGGATGGGTATAGTCTTTCGTCAATCGGTAAAAACCACCATGGTAATTGCACTTGGAGCATTGATGGGTGCGGGTATAAACATTGCTTATACGCACCTGCTCATCAATCGCAACTTTGGTTTTATAACCTATATCCTGGCAGTGTGCGCCATGTTGCAAATGCTAGTGCAATTTGGTACAGGTACACTTTTGCAGGTATTTATTCAAAAATATGATGTTACTGATGAACGCAGACCAGTGCTTTTTACTTTTGCATTGTGCACTCCGCTTATAGTGGTGACGCTGCTGTGCATCCCATTCTTTTTCTTTAAGACGCAGATCATCAATTACCACAATCTTGCTGATAGAGACAACTTACTTACTTTTTATAACCTAGTACCTTTTACTGTTTTGCTATGGAGTTACATGACAGTCTTTGATATGTTCTTTGTATCTCAATCCCGACCGGCACTTTCCACTTTCATGCGAGAGGTTGTATTACGCATTTGCAATATAGTATTAATCCTTTTGCTTTTCTTTAAGATCATCAGTTTCACCTTTTTTGTTACTGGGTTGCTGCTTATTTATGCAATCCCTGTATGTATTCTTTTGCTGATAACGGTGCAGTCCGAAAGCCAAATTATTTCCTTTAAATGGCGTGCTTTTACTAAAAATGAATATGGAACGATGTTCCATTTTTCATGGTATCATCTACTGCTTTTTGCTTCTGTATATCTTATTGGGAGCATAGACGTATTAATGCTTGGCGCAAAAGATAAGGTAGGCATGGAATCATTGCCAGTATATAAAATAGCGCTTTACCTCATTTCTCTAATGCTCATACCCAGTTCTGCAATGGCGGTAGCCTCCTACCCCATGCTGAATAAAGCATACATTAACAATGCACACGATGAACTGCAAAGCTTATTTAAAAGATCGGCCATTAATATTTTGCTGGTAACCCTTGGAGTAGTGACTATACTGTTTTGCAACCTGCACAATATAGATATGTTCCTGGGCAAGGGGATAGGTTACGAGCAATTGCTAAAAATATTTTCCATCCTTATGATAGGCCGCCTTATAGATGTAGCAACAGGCCTTAATAACGAGCTTATAAGTATTTCCAGGTATTACAAATTCAGCTTCCGTATTTCTATATTACTAGTGGGGCTTGTCTTTGTATTCGATTACCTGCTTATTCCCCGGTATAGTGTGTATGGGGCTGCATGGGGCGCTACGATTGCCTTTGGTGTTTTTAATATTTTGAAATTAGCTTTTCTTTGGAAAAAACTAAAAATACAGCCATTCAGTTATCATACATTGATGCTTTTTGTTGCCATACTGCCTGCTCTAATAGCAGGGCTATACCTACCGTTCGTTATGAATAAATATGCAGATCTCATGGCCCGCTCGCTTACTATAGCAGTTATCTATGCAGGCATGCTATTGTGGCTAAAGCCATCTCCCGACCTTACCACCTACCTGGCCAGTGTAAAAAAAGATAAAAGATTGTTTTAATTGCATTTGCGGATTTTCATTATATTTGCCTACACTGCTTTCCGGGGTATTTTCTTTACGCCAGGGCAGTACGGCACACTTGCCGCTCAAAACAAATCTTTGGCATACCTTTTACAACTGAGTAGCAGTAATTGATCTACTACACAAACCGGGTGTTTTTTATCCCAACAAATTATTATACCAATATCATGGAATTAGAATACAATACCAGCCGCAGCAGGATGCTGATGCCTGAATATGGACGTAACGTGCAGAAAATGGTGGAATTTCTCCTCACTGTTGAAGACCCCGAAAAGCGCCTGCGCAATGCAGAAACCGTAATAGAACTTATGGGTACGCTGAACCCCCACCTGAAGGTTATAGAAGACTATAAACACAAGCTTTGGGACCACCTGTACCAAATGACAGATTTCAAGCTTGATGTAGCATCTCCCTACCCACCGCCTACACCTGAATCTGTATTTAAAAAACCTGAAGTATTGCCTTACCCACAAGAACAGGTACCGCATCGCCACTTGGGCAAGAACCTGGAGGCCCTAATGCAGAAAGCTATTGCCGAAAAAGACCCTGAAAAGAAGCGTGGCTTTACACAGGCTGTAGGTTACTATATGAAGCTGGCGTACACAAACTGGCATAAAGAACCTGTACACGATGATATGATCAAGAACGAACTGCGTGAACTTACTGGTGGGCAGCTCATTTATGAAACCGGTGGATACCGCGTACATTTTGACAACAACAGACCCAACAATTTCAAGCAACGCAATAACAACAACAATACCAACAGCAATAACCCTAACAACCGCAATTTTAAGGGCAATGATAACCGCAACCCTAATCAGCGTAATGCACAGGGCGGGAACAATGCCAATGCCCTCAATGCTTCTGGTGCCGGTACAGGCTACGGTAATAATACTTTTAATAAAAACCGTAAATTCAACAAGAATAAACCTAAGTCATAAGCACACCCGCCGATGAACAGCTTTGAAATACATGGCGGCAAGCCGCTAAAGGGAGAGATCACCCCACAGGGCGCTAAAAATGAAGCGCTACAGGTTTTATGTGCTGCACTGCTCACCAGCCAGCCGGTAACCCTGCACAACGTGCCGGATATTGTGGATGTAAACATGCTGATAGAGTTGTTTGAAGATATGGGTGTTAAAATAAAACGCCCCTCACCCAATACAATAAAACTACAGGCAGATAACATAGACCCCGAGTACTTCAGAGCGCATAGTTATAAGAAAAAATCGGGCCGACTACGTGGTACGGTTATGCTGGCAGGACCTATGCTGGCACGTTACCACAAAGCTTATATACCGCAGCCAGGCGGCGATAAAATAGGTCGCCGCAGGTTAGATACCCATATACGTGGTTTTGAAAAACTTGGTGTGCACTTTATTTACGATCAGGATGAACAACAGTTTAGTCTTACCAGCCACAACCACGAGCGATTAAAAGGTGCCACCATTATGCTGGACGAACCATCTGTGACAGGCACAGCCAATATAATAATGGCTGCTGTGATGGCTGAAGGGACAACTACCATATACAACGCCGCATGCGAACCCTATGTGCAGCAGTTGTGCCATATGCTCAACAGCATGGGTGCGCGCATCAGCGGCATCAGCTCTAACCTGCTTACCATAATAGGAGTGGAACAATTATATGGCTGCGAACACCGCCTGCTGGCTGATATGATAGAAGTAGGTTCTTTCATAGGCCTTGCTGCGATGACCCAGAGTGAGATCACTATTAAGAATGCTAATGTGCAATCATTAGGGATCATACCTGAAACTTTTGAGAAACTAGGGATCATCCTGGAGATCAAAGGTGATGACATCTATATACCGGCACAAGATCATTACAAGATCAACAAATTTATAGACGGCTCTGTACTCACTATTTATGATCATCCATGGCCTGGCTTTACGCCAGACCTTTTAAGCATAATACTGGTAGTAGCCACACAGGCTAAGGGTACCATATTGGTGCACCAAAAAATGTTTGAAAGCCGCCTCTTCTTTGTAGATAAACTTATAGAAATGGGTGCACAGATAGTACTTTGCGATCCGCACCGCGCGGTAGTAATAGGATTGGATAAACAGATGCCATTAAGAGGTATCAATATGGTATCGCCCGACATCAGGGCAGGGGTAGCTTTGCTTATTGCAGCGCTTTCTGCTACCGGCAAAAGCACTATCCAGAACATCATGCAGATAGACCGTGGATATGAACGTATTGATGAGCGTCTTAATGCACTTGGCGCCAGCATTAAACGAATATAGATATAAAAGTAAAAGGCCGGTATGTACCGGCCTTTTACTTTTATTCATCAGTACCTATTGCAGCTTTACCTTGTCAGGCATCACTATAGGTATTGTTTTTTGTTCTTTTATTTTACCAAAGCCACCCAGCACATTGCGCAGATTATGGTAACCGTGGCGCTTTAAAATAGATGCGGCTATTACCGACCTGTAGCCACCGGCACAGTGTACATACAGGTTATTATCACTGTCTATCATGGCCACATTTAAGGGATCCATCAGGGTATCCAGTGGTACATTGGTGGCACCTTTTACATGTCCGTTTTCAAACTCAGTTTCTTTACGCACATCTATCACTTCCAGGTTCTGGTCAAAAGGTATGTCCATAGCCAGTTCATCTGCCTCAATGTCTATGATCAGATCTACAGTTTCTCCACTGTTCTGCCAAGCTTCAAAGCCACCTTCCAGGTATCCCTGTACATTGTCAATGCCTACACGTGCCAACCTTGTTATGCTTTCTTTTTCTTTGCCGGGGTCTGTTATCAGTATTATAGGCTCATTAAATGGCAATAAGCTACCAGCCCATTCCGCAAAGCGCCCATCAAGCCCTATACTTATAGACTCCGGTACAAAACCAGATGTGAATACAGCAGAGTTCCGAGTATCCAGCACCAGTGCACCATCTTTTATTTTTTGTTTAAAGTCGGCCACACTTAGTCCATTCATCCCTTTTTCCATCACCTCATCTAGAGTATCGTAACCTTTTTTATTAATGCCGGCATTGAGTGGAAAATATGCTGGTGCGTCGGCTAATCCTGAGGTCACTTTCACTATAAAAGTTTCCCTGTTCATATCCTGCAGTGCGTAGTTGGTCAGCTTTTGGGTACCTATGGTGCTAAAGGTTTCAGGTCCCAGGTTTTTACCGCAGGCAGATCCCGGACCATGGGCAGGATAAACTATCAGGTGATCGGGCAATGTCTTTATTTTTTCCTGTAGCGTATCGTACATGATGCCTGCAAGCTGTTCTTTACTCATGTTACCGCTAAACAAATCGGGTCTGCCTACATCGCCTACAAACAGCGTATCACCCGTAAATATGCAATAAGGCTCACCTTGCTCATCGTACAGCAGGTAGCTGGTACTTTCCAGCGTATGGCCTGGTGTGTGTATCGCTTTCAGTTTCAGATTGCCTATTTCAAATATTTCGCCATCAGTAGCTTTATGCACTTTAAATTTAGTGTCAGCTCCCGGACCAAATACTATTGGTGCCCCAGTTTTTTTAGACAACTCTATATGCCCGCTTACAAAATCGGCGTGGAAATGCGTTTCAAATATGTATTTAATTTTCACCCCTTCTTCTTCAGCCATCTTAATATAGCCGTCCACATCTCTTATGGGGTCTATAATAGCTGCCTCGCCATTACTTGCTATGAAGTAGGCTGCCTCACTCAGACAATTGGTATATAACTGTTTTACTATCATTTGCTCCTTATAATCAACAAAACTCCTAATAAATTACGAAATAAGAAAATGACTTTCATCAGTTTTCTTTATAGGCAGGGCAGGCAAAAAATGCTGGAAATATGTTAAACTTCAGACATTACACGGATACAGCCTATGCTTTAGCCTGCCGCTCCTGATACAACACCTTTATAAGGCCATCTGCCAGGCCTATTTTGGGCACATATATCTCATCGGCATTTGCCCACCGCATTACAGATATAAACACTTGCAAGGCAGGTACTATTACATCTGCACGGTCGTCCCTGAACTGGTACAGGTGTTTACGGTCTTCTATGCTGGTATAGCTGAGTTCTTTGTAATAGTCTTTAAGCAGATCAAGCGGCAGGGGTTTACCCTCTTTACGCTTGCTGATAGAGAATATCTTATTGATGTTACCCCCGGTGCCTATGGCTTCTATAGGCTGATAGTCGCGCACATGGGTTTTTATATACCACTTCATGTGGTCCCACTGCTCATCGGTCACTTTATTACGCAGCATGCGTATAGTCCCTATGTTGAACGATTCTTTAAAAATAGTGTGGTTTTGAGAAAACAACGTTACTTCAGTGCTTCCACCTCCTACATCGATATACAGATAGCTCTTGTTGAGGCTTAGATTTTCGGCAATGTGGGTTTCATAAATAATATTTGCCTCTTCCTGGCCACTTATTACCTGTATATCCAGCCCGGTTGCCTGCTTCACTTCAGCCAGTATCTGCGGGGCATTACTGGCATCGCGCATGGCCGATGTAGCACAAGCTTTTACGGCTTCCACTTTGTAGATGTTCATCAGGTGCTTATAGGCCTTCAATGTTTCTATAAGCTGGCGCTTTTTCTCGTCGGATATGAAGCCATTATCAAACACATCAAACCCAAGCCTCAGCGGTATGCGCAGCAGGTTGAGCTTGGTATAATCCACAGTACCGTCTTTATAAACAGATGTTTCTGTTATCAGTAGGCGGGCTGCGTTACTACCTATATCAATTGCGGCAAGTATCAATCTGTTTTCTGTTTGTTTTGCAGGTAGCTGTAAGTAGCCAACTGCGATCTGTTAATCGGTTCCCCTTCTTTACGTGCTATGTACTCGTTTTTCTGTTCATTATCTAATTTACGCCCTTTCACGTTTTCCGCAAGCTGAATATTCAAAATATCTATCAGTTCCTGCTTTATCAATGGGTCAAGAATAGGACATGCCGCCTCTACCCTATGATCGAGGTTGCGCACCATCCAGTCTGCCGATGATATGAACACCTGCGGGTTGCCACCATTATGGAATACAAACACACGGGCATGTTCCAGGTACTCATCTATAATGCTTATTGCGTGCATATGCCCTTTAAACACTTTTTGCTCTGTGTAGGCACAGCATATACCTCTTATAATAAGGTTTATCTCAACCCCAGCTGCTGCTGCCTCATATAACTTGTCTATCAGTATCTCATCTACCAGGCTATTTAGCTTTATTGTTGCGCTGGCGGGTTTCTTCTTTTTGGCTGCCCTTATCTCTTTATTCAGCTGATTTATGAATGTACGCCTCATATTGATCGGCGATACCGGTAATGTTTTGCAGTTTTTGAGCAGTGGCAGCTTCTGTACCGGATCTTCTAAAAAGTCAAATATCCTGTTCACATCAGCCATTATATTGCGGTTGGTGGTCAGCAGGCAGTGATCGCCGTAGTAGCGGGCCGTATTCTCATTGAGGTTGCCGGTAGATACAAAACCATATTGTTTTGTGCGGTTAGCTTCTCTCTTCTTTATCACACAAAGTTTTGCATGTACTTTTAGTGCAGGATGGCCTAATACCACTTTCACACCTTCTTCTTCCAGCCGCTCCTTCCACATCATATTGGCCTCTTCATCAAAGCGGGCACGCAATTCTATAACTGCAGTTACCTGTTTGCCATTGCGCACGGCATTTATAAGCGCATTTACTATTTTGGAATCCTTAGCCAGCCTGTAGCATGTGATGCGTATGCTTTGCACCAGCGGATCGATAGCGGCCTCGCGTAACAAATCTATTATAGAATCAAAAGAATGATATGGAAAATGCAGCATCACATCCTGTTTTTCCAGTACGTTCATAATACGTACCGGTTGTTTGAGTAAAGGATGCACAAAAGGCTGCTGGCGGGGTTGCAGGTCTTTAAAAACCTTGGAAGGGAAATTCATAAAATCCTTAAAATTATGGATCCTGCCCCCCGCTATAAGGTTATCTTTTTTGGTAAGCGACAATCTTTTGGTCAGGTACTTCAGCAATGTTTGGTCTATCTCCCTATCGAAGATAAAGCGTGTAGCTCGCCCCTTCTTCCTATTCTTTATCCCTTTTTCCAATTCATGAATGATGTTGGTGTTTACATCATTATCAATTTCCAGTTCTGCATCGCGCGTTACCTTTATTATGTAGCCTGAAAACTCACTGAAACCGAATGGCGCGAACAATGCATGCAGATTGTAACGTATAATGTCTTCCAGCAGTATTATATCAGTATGGCCATGCTCTGAGGGCAAGATCACGAAGCGTGACAATGTTTTGCCCGGAATTTCTATAAGCGCATAACGCTGTAGTTTTTCTTTACCATTTTTGCCGCCCAGCACACACGCCAGGTATATAGATTTGTCGCGCAGCAGCGGCATTACCGGTATCGATTCTATCATCAGAGGTACGATCTCTGTACGTACCTTTTCTTCAAAATACTGGTTGACAAATATCTTTTGTTTGTCAGAGAGTTGGGTCTCATTTTTCATGTGTACCCCATCATGCTCCAACTCTTTTATGATGTTGGCATATACCTTATCAAATTCAGTTTGCTGCACTACTACAGTCTGCTGTATTTTACGTAATATCTTATCCGGGTTAGCTTCCAGGTGCATCTTCGCAGCTTTCCCCAGGAGTACCATCTTGTTTAGTGCAGCAACACGCACACGGAAAAACTCATCCTGGTTGTTGGAGAATATACCCAAAAACTTAAAGCGGTCGAAAATATGGTTAGACGGATCTTTAGCTTCCTGCAATACCCTGGCATTAAATGCCAGCCAGCTAAGGTCTCTTACTATGGTGTGTTTAGTGATGGTTTTCACAGTTTTTTACTTAAAGTGCAGACAAATGTAAAGAAGGCCGGTGAGCCAGTTTACTTTACAAGCTCCTATAGGTCAATTGTTTACAATTCCTTAATACGATTTATTAATGAAGTGGTGGAATAGCCCGATACAAACGGAACAATCTCTACCCTGCCCCCATTGCCTATTACGATATCTGAGCCAACGATACGGTCTATGCTATAATCCCCACCTTTTACCAGTACATCGGGCAGTATGAGCTCTATAAGCTCTAAAGGAGTAGGCTCATCAAAAAGGGTTACAGCATCTACACATAGCAGTGAAGCTAGTTGAAATGCCCTGTCGTTTTCATGATTTATGGGTCTTTCAGGGCCTTTGAGTGCACGTACCGAAGCATCTGTATTAGCACCTACTACCAGCATATGGCCAAAACTTGCAGCTTTTGCCAGGAGGTCGAGGTGACCATAATGCAATATATCAAAGCACCCGTTGGTAAACACAATACCGCGCCCTCTGGTGCGCCATGCATTGCATCTACATACCAGCGCTTCCCGGCTTAGTATCTTGTCTTGTATCCAGCGGGCTTTTTGCATAATTGTTCCTGTTATAGATGGGTAAAAGTATGAAGGATAAAATACCCAATATAATAATAATGCCTGTTTGCACTGCCCATGCTACCCAGCCAAATGCCAAGCCCACATTATGGTCTATATTGTAGGCCAGCAAAATGCCTGCTACTGCTGCGGGGTATGCACCTATTCCACCCTGGGTCAATATCATACCAAAGCTGCCAAATACAAGCACTACAAAGGCAACCAGCATACTGAGATGATCTGTGGCGGGTAGGCATTTAAAGCCAATGTATATCTGCAGCATATACATGATCCAGATGAGGAAGGTGTAACCTATAAATTCCCATCTCTTTTTCATATGCAGGATGGATCTTACTCCGTGCCCCATGTTTTTGATGAAGCCGCCTACCTTATTCCCTTTATTTTTCCTGTATATAACAACAGCAATAATAATAAGTACAATGAGCCCCAAAATGCCTATGAGCACATCTTTTGTCTTACTGCTTGCATTGGCCAGGCGCTCATTAATAAAGCCGCCCAACACATGCCCTTGCAATATGAATGCAAGGGCAATAATGATACCCAGGCAAAGTACGTCAAATGCCCTTTCAGCAAGTATGGTGCCCACCATTTTATCGGCCGGTACCTTTTCATACCTGGCCAGTACGGTACACTTGGCTACCTCGCCTGCACGTGGCAGTACCAGGTTGGTTATATAACCTATAAGTACGGCAAAGGTGATGTTTATGGTAGAAGGGAAAATACGCAGCGGTTCCAGCAGTAGCTTCCAGCGCAAGGCACGAAAGTAGTGAGAGAAGAAACCAACCACAAGTATGAGGAAAAGCAGAGGGATCCGAACACTTTTGATAGACGAAAACATTTCTGCCTTATCCTGTGTGGTCAGCTCGTTAAACATATAAACAATGATGACAACTCCCAGCCCCAGGAAGATAACATACTGTAAAAGAGTGAGCAGGATTTTTTTCATCTATAGATCATTTATTTTTCAATTGCGTGGCAGATACCAAGCATCAAAAATCCTAATTCAAAGTTAACCCTCACCTTCCATAACGGAAAGTTAACACTTACAAGCTATTGTCTTCTTTCGGGAATATTATGACCGGCTTATATTCTTTTGCCTTCTCAAAATCCATTGTGGCATACGATATTACAATTACGGTATCTCCAACAGATACACGCCTTGATGCCGGCCCGTTCATACAGATCATACCCGAACCACGGGTACCCTTTATTATGTAAGTCTCCAGCCTTTCGCCGTTGTCAATATTTAAAACCTGCACCTTTTCATTTTCTATCATATTTGCGGCCTCCATAAGATTTTCATCTATGGTTATACTGCCAATATAATTGAGATTAGATTCCGTTATTTTGACACGGTGGATCTTTGACTTTAGTACTTGTATTTGCATAACGGCGCAAAGGTACAAAAAGAAATGTGGGATGGAAGGAATGTAGTATTTCGCATTACCCTGTCCGGTATGTCCGGTACCGGACAGGGTAATTGTAACAGCTAATGGCGTTAAAATGGTTTACGGTAAAGGGTTTCAGCCCAAAACCATTTAACCCTGTCCTGTCTGGTTTAAAAACCTGGAGGCAGACCGGCAAGCTTCTTATTATTAATTTCACTTTAACGATGCTTTACCTGACATTGGTATAAGAACAATTTTTTGTTTCTTTTATGAGGGATTTGTCATGAGTAGTTTACAAGTTTTGAAGAGGCAAAGGTTTCGATTTTAAATATTTTCTGCAAGTTCAATATACATGGCATCATAATAAAAACGTACCCTAATACAACAACCGCCATACCATGCTTTTTTTATTAGCCTGCAAGATCTTACCAGCAAATGCATTGTGATTTTAATCATGCAATTAAAAGCTCCCATGAACACGACTAAGAAGACAATGAGTAAAGGCCATACAATAGCAGAATGGTAAGGACAAAATGCCATACCTACATGGGTAAAATATTTATAAAGGGTTTACTGTGCTACCTGTACCAGGTCCAGTATTTTGTCGTAGAGCTCGTTAGGTTCAAATGGCTTTGTAATGTAACCATTCATGCCAACTTCAAAGCATTTGTCGCACTCACCTTTTAAGGCATCTGCGGTCATAGCTACTATGGGTATGTTGCTTTTCATTACCTGGCGTATGTATTCTGTGGCTTTGTACCCGTCCAGTTCGGGCATCTGCAGGTCCATCAGCACTATATCAAACACATCTGTCTTAAGCATGTCTATAGCCAATTGGCCGTTTGCAGCTAGTGCTACTGTTACATTTTGCTTTGCAAGTGTGTGCTGTACCACTTTCTGGTTGATGAGGTTGTCTTCTGCTACAAGTACCTTTATCCCCTGCATCAGTTCTTTATATTCACGTTTCATGGCTTGTGTATTGTCTATGTCACCTTCATCAGTCTGCGTTATGGCATATGGTATATGTACTGTAAAAGTCGATCCTTTTCCTATTTCGCTTTTTACACTTACTGTACCATCCTGCAGCTCTGCCAACTGTTTTACAATAGCGAGGCCCAAACCTGTGCCCCCATAGAGCCGTGATGTATTTGTATCGCTCTGCGCATAACTTTCAAATACGTCTTTCAGCTTTTCTTCAATTATACCTATACCGCTATCTATCACATCAATGCCAAGTATAATAGTAGTATCGGTTTTAGATACCGCATATACCTTTACCTCAACAAGGCCCTGGTGGGTGAACTTTATGGCATTGCCCACCAGATTAGTGATCACCTGGTGCAGCCTTAGTGCATCACCTTTTATCATATTGGGTACCGTAGTATCTATATAACACTTCAGCGATATATTTTTCTCATTTGCCTTGAAGTTGAGCGGATATATGGCTTTTTTAATAGCACTGTCCGGATTAAAATCAGCTACCTCGAGGTGGAATTTACCTGATTTTATTTTTGAAAAATCGAGTAAGTCGTTAATTATAGAAAGCAGGTTCTGCGCCGACTCCTGTATCGATTCCATGTAATCGCGTTGGTCTATGCTAAGGGTGCTGCCCATTACCAGGTTGGTGAGCCCTATTATTCCATTCATAGGGGTCCTGATCTCGTGGCTCATATTGGCCAAAAAGAGCTCCTGGGCTTCTTTTGCCTGTTCTGCTTCCTTGCGCGCCTGCACTATAATCTGTTCAGACTGTTTCATAACAGTTACATCTGTATAAAAACCACAGATATACTCGACATTACCATTTTCGTCGAAAATTGGCAATTTCATTAGCCAAAAGCTGGAAACCTTTCCATCAGCATGAAAAAAATCCTCTTCAGATGTTACTACTTGTTTGTCTTCAACTACAGTTCGTTCTTCAGCTAAAAACTTTTCTGCCCGCTCCCCCGAATTGTATTCAGCCATAAATAAGGTGACCTCTTTATCAGTCCGTGTCCCCGTTACTTCTTTCATTTTACTATTGGTCAATACATATTCCCCGTCCGGCTTTTTTAAATATACAATTGCCGGCGATAGGTTGATGACCGTCTGCAACAGGTGTTGCTGGTGGCTATTTTCCATTTCTGCTACATCCAGCTGCAATTGCAATTTTTTCTCCTTGTCTATATCCCACAACATCAATTGCAGTTCCTGTATATTGCCTGCACTGTCTTTTACCGGGTACATGCGACATGATACCCACTTGCGCTGCTGCGCTTTTGTAATAATGAGCACCTGCATACTGTCTTCGTACGAAGCAGTAGTGCTCATATTGTTAATCACATTTGTGATAGGCTCATGAAAATCGGCAGGGATACATTTTATGAGGGGTATGCCTAACAGTTCTTCGGCCTCAAAACCTGAAAGGCGACCTATGTTCTTGCTAACAAATTTGATATCACCATTCTTATCCACCACAATACTTGAGACACCCGAACTCTCTACAATATTCTTATAAGTTTGTTCGAGCAATTCATCGCTGTATCTTTCTTTAATTTTTTGTTTTGCTCTTTTCCTAATGAGGAAGAGTGTAAATACGCTACCAAAACCAAACAATGGGTATATAAGAATTGAAAGAATAAGGTTAGGTAAGCTGCCAGCAAATGAGGGATTGAAATAGAGATAGAACGCATGCCCCGTAAACAGGCACACTACGAAGGTAAGAAACACTAATGTAGATAAAATGTAACGCCTTAAACCCATGCTATTTTAGTATATCTCGTGCTGCACAAAGACTAAACTTACAGCTTATCTACAAAAATAATGTTATTAACTAATCATTTGCGAAAAACTTCGCAGTGATTGCAAAGATTTATGTAAGATAAATCATTGATTATCCTGACATTACACTATCGGCAGCTGTCTAATACTATTGCATCACCTCAGACATAGTAGCCACGAGTTATTCATCAAGACTGCCGCCCATATCCTCTTCGTGCCCTGAATCTGTCAGATCGTCGCTGCCATTACTCTCCTCGCCTTCGTTACCAAAGCCCTCTGCCATTTCATCGGCCCCAAGATCATATTTTTCCTCTACTTCAAGCAGCTTATCAATGTTTACACCCTTTATGCCATACTGGCCAGGTGCAACACCTTCTTTACGTACTACAAACGGATAAGTGCGTTTAGGATCAATATCTTTAGATACTGCTATCAACTCTACCATAAAGGTCCAGTGCTTTACCCTGTCATATACATAAACGAATTTCTGATCGGGCAGCGATACCAATGCAGATACCGGCGTTTTCAGCATAGACAGTGCAGGTGCGTCTTTCTTGTTGATCAGGACCTCTGAAGACAACTCACGGTTTCTTTGCCAGCGATCATTACTTTCGTAGAAAGAGGCTTCATGTTTGCCATCAAACTCAAAAGCTTTAAGAATACCCTGATGGAAGTCCAGAAAAGTCTGGCTGCCTTTTATTTCTATATCTCTGTATATCTGGTCGTCGTCTTCCCAATAAACTCTAAAACGGAGTAAGGCCATACTTTTATAAACGCAGTTGCAAGGTAAAAATAGTAATTTGCAGTTAGTTTTTATCATTAAGAGAGTGGGTATAATAAAATTGATACCCACTACCCTGAACGCCCCTAGCGAAAAGCACCTGAAAAATTAAAATAATAATTTGGTTAATTTTGAAATAATGCTACCTTTGCCATCCCAAAATTGAGAACATGCCAAAGGTGAAGACTCACTCCCGTGCCAAAAAGACTTTTAGAATTACAGGTACAGGAAAGATACGCAGATATAAGGCTTTTAAAAGCCATTTGCTGACCAAGAAATCAAAAAGCCGTAAGCGCCATTTGCGCATACATGGCCTGGTTCACCCTGCGAACCTTGATCTTGTGAAACGCATGCTTTGTTTGCGATAGAATAAAATTCTCCCATATGGGAGAAAGATTTTTTAATAAACGATTATAATTTAAGATATGCCACGTTCAAAAAATGCGGTTGCGTCACGCGCGAGAAGGAAAGCAATACTAAAGCAAGCCAAAGGTTTTTACGGCAAACGTAAAAACGTATATACCGTTGCCAAAAACGTTTTAGAAAAAGGCCAGGGCTACATGTATGTGGGCCGTAAGCTGAAGAAACGCGATTACCGCAGTCTGTGGATCGTTCGTATCAACGCAGCAGTACGTGCAGAAGGCATGAGCTATTCACAGTTTATGGGCAAGCTTACTGAAAAAGGCATTGAACTGAACCGTAAAGTATTGGCTGACCTAGCAATGAACGAGCCTGAGTCTTTCAAGCAGCTTTGCGACCAAGTAAAAGGATAATAACTTTCTCCAAAATATAGTTTGAATAGCCGGTATGCGTACCGGCTATTTGCATTTGTAGGAAGTTGCGTAGTTTTTTTGGTATTTTACCACAACGCATACGACGAAAACAGAACAACTCAAAGTTCATTAGTACAGTCTTCGTAAAATCCTTAGGAGAGGTTTGCTCTTACAAATCGACCACAAACTCTTTTGTAGCAACAGTTGTAGTTATCACCGCGCTTTCCCCTTTCTTAAATATCCCATACACCGCACTTCCACTGCCACTCATGGCAGCGTAGATTGCTCCGCCATTGTAGAGCTGCTGTTTTATATCAGCGAGTACAGGATGCTGTGCAAAAACTGGGACTTCGAAATCGTTATTGATCTTATTCTTCCATTCAGTTATTGGCAATGTTGTTAATTCCCGCAGATCAAACGGCGCTGGCTTGGATACAATCATTTTAAATGCCGTGGCTGTAGATACGTGCACCTGCGGGCAAATCAATTGTAAATTATACCCTTTAAGGCTTAGCGTTATTGGTTCTAAATGCTCACCGCGGCCTGTAGCGCACATAGGTGCGTTATAGATAAAAAAGGGGCAATCGCTGCCTAGTTGCAGGGCCATTTCGGCCAGCGTTTCTTTACCCAGTCCCAGTTTACAATAGTCATTTACCAGTTGCAGCATAAAGGCACCATCGGCACTGCCACCACCCAGTCCGGCCCCCATTGGGATGGTCTTGTTGATGTAGATATCCAAGGGTGGTACTTTACCGGGAAATGCATTTTGCAGCAATTGGTAGCCTTTCCATACCAGATTATCTTCCTTATTACCCGCCACTTCCAATCCAGTTACATGCAAGGCTACAGTTTCAACTGGTATTATCTCTAAAGTATCCTGTATCATTACCGGGTAGAACACAGTTTCAAGATCGTGATAACCATCGGTGCGGCGGTTGGTTACATATAAACCGAGGTTTATTTTACAGTTTGGGAAGCGGAGCATAAACAGATAAAAGTACTGCGTGAAATTATATGTATTTTTGAAAACGCACGGCAATTATAAGTGCATACTGCATGGACGAGGTTATAAGGCTCAACGACGTAAAAAAAAGTTACTACCTGGGCAAGCAGGAACTGCCGGTATTGAAGGGCATCAACCTGCTGATACATAAGAATGAATATGTGGCGCTGATGGGTCCTTCGGGCTCCGGTAAATCGACCATGATGAACATATTGGGCTGCCTGGACAGCGTAACCGGTGGTCAATACATACTGAACGGCAAGGACGTGAGCCGCATGGGTGAGGATGAACTGGCTGATGTACGTAATGTGGAGATCGGCTTTGTATTTCAGCAATTTAACCTGCTGCCCCGCCTTACCGCCTGGGAAAACGTAGCACTGCCGCTGATATATGCAGGAGTGAATAAAAAAGACCGGGAAGAACGCGCAAGGGCCATGCTGGACAAGGTGGGACTGGGCGACCGCGGCCACCACAAACCCAATGAGCTGAGCGGTGGGCAAAGCCAGCGCGTGGCCATCGCACGGGCGCTCATCAACCACCCATCCATAATACTGGCTGATGAACCTACCGGTAACCTGGACTCCAAAACAAGTGTTGAAATAATGGAACTTTTTGGCCAGATACAAGAGCAGGGCAATACCGTAGTGCTGGTAACGCATGAGGAAGATATTGCACTCTATACCCATAGGGTGGTGCGTGTAAAAGATGGACTGATAGAAAGCGACAAGGCGAATATGCATATTAGCCATGCGTGATAAATAACCAGGAAAATATGTCATTCAAGATATACACAAAAACAGGAGATAAAGGCAGTACCAGCCTGATAGGCGGGGTGCGTGTGCTAAAGAGCCATGTGCGCATAGAAAGCTATGGCACTATAGATGAGCTGAACAGCTACATAGGTATGGTGAACGATATGTGCGCCAACACCGAAGTAACCGAATGGCTGCGCGAGATACAGGACCGACTTTTTACAATTGGATCTGTATTGGCAACCAACCCTGATAAAGAGGTGAAGATGAAACTGCCTGACCTGCATGATGCTGATGTAGAATGGCTGGAAAGCGGAATAGATAAAATGAACGAAGTATTACCCGAAATGCGTTCCTTCATACTGCCGGGGGGTAACCTGGCATCATCTACCTGCCATGTAGCACGTTGTGTATGCCGCCGTGCCGAACGCCTGTGTGTGGGCATGCAAGGGCAACAGGAGTATGTACCAGACCTGCTCATCAAGTACCTCAACCGCCTGTCAGACTATTTGTTTGTGCTGTGCAGGTACATTAGCCATATAAACAATGCCGAGGAAGTACCCTGGCGGGCAAGATTGTAGGTATTTTATAGGAATATTAACAGCATTCTGCGTGTTAAATGTACTTGTGCTGCAATACTGTGTATTGTTATTTGTTATTTTGCCAACTTGCTTAAAGTATAATTATGCGTCAATATTTTATTATCCCGGCCTTGCTCACAGTTTTGCTCAGTACATCGTGCCACAGCACCAAACATTCCGGGAAAAATACCGGGATGCCAGGCACCTGGCAAGCTACCCCGATAGTTGTAGATGCCGACAGCAAGGATTGGCCTTCACCTTATCCTAATTACGACAGTAAATCGTTTGTAGGCTATGCCACATCAAACGACAAGCAGTACCTGTACGTAACTATGGAGACAGGCGATGAGTACACCGAAATGAAAATATTAAAAGCAGGCATGACTATGTGGATAGATACAGCTGGTGGTAAGGGCCAGTCGCTGGCCATACACTACCCACTGCCAGACGATAATGAGCCTTTTGAAATGGACCGTGGTAAAGAAAAACAAGGTGGCCAGGCTGGTTATGACAATAAACTAAGAAGCCAGGATTTTACCCAGAAAGTAAAAAGGTCTGTAAGCGATGCAACTCAATTGACGGTTGAGGGGCTGCCTTATTGTTCAGGCGGCTTTGCCGTTACCCAAACCAATCCTTGTGGCATACAGGTACGTATAGGGGTAGATGAATACAAGGAGTTAATATGGGAAGCAGCTATACCTTTTAAAGCCCTATATGGCAAGGATACATTAACACGTGCTGATGCCGGCAGGCCTATCAGTGTTTGTTTTTCTATAAAAGGATTCAAAAAACCAAAATCCAGCAGTGATAACAATAGTGGCAACGGCATGAGCAATAGTGGTGGTGCAGGTGGCCATAGTGGCGGAATGGGCGGTGGTGGTGGTCGTGGAATGGGGGGAAAAGGCGGTAACCAAGGCCAGCGCAATGGCACAGACCCCAAGGAACAGTTGTATGAAACTACAAGGACCTATAAATATTTTGGGTTAGCTTACCAGCAGTAGGGGGTATCAGGCGTGGGTTTCGTAATTCTTAACGGTATTGAGCAGATCTTTAGCTGGAACACTAATAGGGTTGCCGTTCTCATCGCCCACTATAAGGCTTTCGTTATTGGCAGCACTTGTTTCAACCAGCTTTTTTATGGCTATTCTCATGCCTAGTAAAATTTTTTCAGAGAACTCATCAAGTTGAGGTGTTTTATTTTCCATAGCTGCTTTTGCTTTGTTCTATAACCCTATTCCAAAGTTCGGGTAAAATAATGACTTCCTCTTCGTTTCCAATACCTTTCGCAATGATATTGGGTATTGCATCCAAATTATCAATTAACCGCCAACTATCTACCACCGGTATATACAAATTAATAAGGTTGGCTATGCCCCTGTAATACCTTCGTTCTATAACATCGGCGGGTATATTGTGGCCACCGTTACTTACCCGCTTAGCTACCCTTTGTATCGCAAATTCTGGCGATTTTAGCCAGAAATAGAGTAGGGTCACCTTATATCCATAAGCGTGTATTTTTTTGATGAGCGATACATAACTGCGGGTGGCCAATGTGGTTTCAAATGCAAAGCTTTCCCTTTCATCTATGAGTTGATATATCCTGTTCAGCATGATCCTGCCTGCTTCCACCGCAACACTTTCCGGATCGAAAGGTGAAAGTCCTGCTGCAATATTATCTGCATTTACAAATTCCCTGCACTTGAGTATTTCGGGTAATACAGTAAAGCTAGCAGTTGTTTTACCTGCGCCATTACAGCCTGCTATGATGTATAGATCTGGCATTAGGATCTGTATTGTAATTCTATAGGAGCAACGATTTCAACTGCAATGATACAACTAAACGGCAGTATCCTCTTTTGATGGATTAAACATTTCATCCAGCAAAGCATAAAGTTCGGGGTGATGTTGCTGAAGCTCTTGCGGACGCTCAAAGAAATATTCAGATATTACTGCAAAAAATTCAGCATCGTTTGTAGCGCCGTACAGATTAATATCTGAATGGCGGCTTTTCTGCATCTCGATTATGTTCTGATGCATGTATTTTATCCAGGGTTGTATGTGTTCGGGCTTCAGCAGATATTCCGGCACACCGTCGGTAGCTCCATCAGCTTTGTCTATCAAGTGGGCAAACTCATGTATAGCGGTATTCTGCCCGTCAGCAGGATTGCTGAACCCTGCCCTTAATGCAGGCAGCGACAGTATCATTTGCCCTTGCATGGCCCCACTACCTACCATACCCAATACATTACGCTCATCGCCCTCGGTATGGTACTCTTTATCAAATGTGCCCTTGTATAGCAGTACTTCCGAAATGTTGTTATACCTCCAGTCAGGAAACGAGAAAATAGGAATAATAGCGCTTGCAGCTACCAATACCTTATCGGTTTCGGTTATTTCTATACCTATACCGGTTACGGCAGTACGTGCCAGGAAATCGCGCACACGTTCATCAAACTCTATTCTTTTATCATCGCTAAGTGCCTTATAAAAGGCAACATGCGCCAGCAAGTAATCGTGTGTGGTAGCAGGTAGCTTAAAATTCTTTATCCGCTGCCGCCTTATGATATTACCGGCTATTACGATCGCTATAGCCAATATCAACGCCACGAGTGCCCACATAAAAATAGTTTTAGAACGGTTAACTTTATTTGCATAAAAATCGCACCTCCGCATCATATATTCGCTTAGAGTTGCCGCATAATTTGTTAAAAACAAAAAGACTGTCTTAAAAGACAGCCTTTTTTGTTTCGATTTAAGTAACCAGACTATTCGCCTACTACTTCAAATTCTATTTCCAGTATGTTTTCTTTACCAAAGTCAATGCTTGCTTTGTGTGTACCTGCTTCTTTTACTTCATCCAGTAAAGTGATGCGGCGGCGGTCAATTTCGTAACCTTTCTGCTCGCGTATAGCACGTGAAAGCTGTATTGAAGTAACAGAACCGAATATTTTACCACTGGTACCGATCTTAGCGCCTATTTTAATAGGTGATGCCTTCAGTACTTCGGTAACCTTATTTATTTCGGCCATCAGCTTGTCTTCCTTCTTCTGCTTTTGCTTGCGGCGCTCTTCCAGTATTTTGGTATTGGAGTGGCTGGCTTCAATTGCATATTTCTGCGGTATCAGGTAGTTGCGTGCATAGCCGGGACTTACCTCTACCATTTCGTGGGCTCCGCCCAGGTTATCAACGTCTTTTATGAGGATAATTTGCATGATCGATTTACTTTAAAAGGTCAACAAGATAAGGCAATAGCGCCAACTGACGGGCTTTCTTGATAGCTACGGCTACCTTACGCTGATACTTCAGGGAGTTACCTGTAATACGGCGTGGAAGCATACGGCCTTGTTCGTTAATGAATTTTTTCAGGAATTCAGCGTCTTTATAATCGATATACTTAATCCCCATTTTCTTAAAACGACAGTATTTCTTCTGACGTTTTTCGACGCGTGTTGAGGTTAAGAACTTTATTTCGTTTTGCTTAGCCATTGTTGTTTAATTAAAAGATTTAAGAAGCGGATGTTTCGGTACCTGCATGTTTGTTGCGTCTGCGTATGCTGTATTCTGCAGCATATTTGTCAAGACGGGTAACCATATGGCGCATAACGTTTTCGTCACGGTTCATCTGGATCTCCAGCTTGGCATTAGCATCTGTAGGAGCCTTGTACTCCATTAGCCAATAAAGACCTGTGGTCTTTTTTTCAATAGGGTAACTCAGCGAGCGGAGACCCCATACTTCCTGGTGAACAATTTCGCCACCATACTCTTTAACTAGGTCTGCGAACTTTTTTTGAGCGGCTTTATAATCTTCTTCAGCCAGTACAGGTGTGAAGATGACCATTAGCTCATAGCTCTGAAGCTTGTTTTCTGTTGCCATAAAATGTTTAAAATGATTAATTAATACCCCACTCATCCGGCAGCAACGCCTGGGTATTCCTTTTTACTGGAATAGCCGGATACAATTTGGGACTGCAAAAGTAAGGGAAATAAAAATATCTGCAAAAATAAAAAATGGTCTTTATTAAACTTATTATTCAGCGCATTCATTCCTCATCAGCTACAGGAACTATATCTTTGGGGATTGATGATGTAATACCAGCTTGCCTGTAAATTACTTATTTCTGTTGAAACAATAAAAACACTCTAAATGCGCTTGTTAATTACAGGTATTTGCGGCTTTGTGGGCTCAACCTTAGCCAAACAGTTTATTGAACATAACCCCGGTATAGAAATTCTGGGAATAGACAATTTTGTGCGCCCAGGCAGTTGGCTCAACAAACCAGCACTTGAAAAAATAGGTGTTAAAATATTCCACGGCGATATACGACAGGCCAGCGACCTGGAAGTGATACCCAGGGCAGACTGGGTGATAGATGCTGCAGCAAACCCTAGTGTACTGGCAGGTGTAGATGGCAAAACCAGCAGCCTGCAATTGGTGCAGAACAATCTGTTGGGTACTGTAAACCTGCTGGAGTACTGCAAACGCCACCAGGCAGGCTTTATATTGCTATCTACAAGCAGGGTCTATAATATACCTGATCTCTGTAGCCTAAACATGGATGTTGCAAATGATGGGTATGTACCGGCCGCTGACCAGCAGTTCCCATATGGATTAAGCCCTGCGGGAGTAGCAGAACACTACTCTACTGCCCCGCCAATATCATTGTATGGCTGCACTAAGCTTAGCTCTGAACAACTTGCGCTGGAGTATGGGATTACGTTTAACTTCCCGGTATGGGTCAATCGCTGTGGTGTTATGGCCGGCCCAGGCCAGTTTGGGCATCCCGGGCAGGGCATTTTTGCCTACTGGATACACAGTTTTAAGGAAAAGCAACATTTAAAATATATAGGATTTGGCGGCACAGGCTACCAGGTAAGGGATTGTCTGCATCCCAAAGACCTTATAGTACTGCTCAATAAACAATTTAATGAACCGATCAACAGTACCAAACCCCGAATTGTGAATATAAGCGGCGGTGTGGAAAACAGCATGTCGCTGGCGCAACTTACCAATTGGTGCACTAAACGCTATGGCCATTACGAAGTGGAGCCAACAAATACAGAACGCCCATTTGATATACCCTGGATGATACTGGACTATGCACTGGCAGCAAAAACCTGGGGTTGGGAGCCACAGACAACCGTGGCAGATATATGTGAGGAGATAGCGCAATTTGCAGATACTCAAGATGATTGGTGTAAGATATCAGCATCGTAATTAGCCGAAGAGGTAGTATAGCTATAATAAAAATGGTGGGCATCTTACAGATGCCCACCATTTTTATTTGGTCTTGTATGTTGTATGTGATAGATTATTTTAAAGTCCTGTCAGGCAAATCCCAATAGAATAAGGTGTAAGAGCAGGCCCCACATTATCCTTAAACACGTTGGTGAGGTTATACGAACCAAATAAAGAGAAATTACCGTAACCTACACGTGCTGTGGCGGCAAAATCCCACTGGCTTACATAGCGATTGGTATTTTCCTTATCCTTTACAGTGCTGCCATTTACTGTGCGCACGCCCTTGGTATGCGAACCCAGGAGTGTACCCACCTGTACACCTATGGCAGCTTTAAAACCCTTGTTCCTGTTTAGCTTATTACCAAAATACCTGAGCTCAAAAGGAGCCGTGAGATATGTAGTTACAAACTTGTAACGCTTATATGCATTTGTATCAGCAAAAGTAGCTATTGCCGCAGCAGCTGTATCTGTATTCTTCAGGTATTGCTGGTCCATGTATATCACAGATACCTTTACCCCCAAACCCGTAGCAAAGCTCAGGTTGGTCTTCTTTATAGGAAAATCATAGCATAGAAAGCCATTAAAGCCATAACCCAGACCTTTAGGCCTTACCGCTGCGGGCTTAGATGCCCAGTTGTCATAATTGAACTGCAACATCACAAAATCGCGCGATGGCTTTTTGATGGGTGGGGCCACATTATCACTGTTGCCAGCAACATCCTGTCCAAAAGTTAATGTTGAAAAAAATGTAATTATTGCCAGCAGTGCAAAGCATTTACGCATATAGGAAAATTAGTGCGCAAATATAACGGCTGTAAAATGGAAAAAGTGTTAAAATGTTACCAAACGAGGAAAATAAGGGCCTACGGCTTCTGCCAGCCCATGTATAAAATAAAAAACGTGGCAAAATGCCACGTTTTTTATTTTATACATATTTTAATGCGAATTAGAATATCCTGTACCAGCTTGAGCCGTTAGTAACAAAGCCGTAAGAAAGGCCAGTACCTACTGCAGTTAGGCTAGTACTTACGTTGTAGTTACCTGTAAAAGTGATACACTGGGTAACACCTGAAGCAAGCAAGTTGAGCGTAGTAGTACTAGTGCTGCTGTTGTTAAGGATAGTAATAACAACATGTGAACCTGCAGGGAAAGTAGCAGCAGGAGGAAGTGTAACATTTATAGAGCTTGGTGCAGCTGTTGCCTGCCTGTCTATAATGAATGTGCGTGCAGTAGTGTAAGTACTGAAATCAACAGATGTTGAGCTGTTTACCAGGTATTGTACCGGAAAGGTAGGATTCACATTTGTAAGTAGAGAACCGTCTATTGCTGGCAGTTTACCAGCAGCAGTAGTTTGTACCAGCTGGCTGTTGCCGTTAAAAGTATTTCCTTTCTTGGTTACGTTAGTATCTAACCTTGCGGCATTGATGGTAGCTGTTACAGCTGCATTTACAGTATTGATAACATCTGCACCGGCCAATGGGCTTGTTGAAAATGTAGGACTTGGATAAGTGCCTGCAAGATCGCCACTAGCTACACCACTTGGTGGTAAAGATGATGGAGATCCGATCAATTTAGAATAAGACATACCTACTATCTTAACATCGGTAATAGAACTATCTGCATATTTAGCCGTGGTAACAGATTTATTGAACAATTTTGCGGTAGTTACAGAGCTATCTATAAGTTTTGCAGTAGATACAGACAAGTCGGCAAGTTTAGCTGTAGTTACAGAGGCATCTGTAATTTTAGCTGTAGTTACAGC
>Ga0206982_1099_pt1 | contig 28333 bp, 30 predicted proteins | sample Alteio_BWMinCont_18_FD_153493 | JGI IMG/M metagenome (GOLD analysis project Ga0206982, IMG submission 153493) | Enriched cells from forest soil in Barre Woods Harvard Forest LTER site, Petersham, Massachusetts, United States -... | ecosystem: Environmental > Terrestrial > Soil > Temperate forest >... | reverse complement strand
ATAATTTCTGGCACCGCTATGAGGCCAATAAACTGGGTAAACCGGTTGACCGCACTGAATGGGCTATTACGCCGCAAACCTATAATGCTTATTATAACCCATCGAACAATGAAATTGTATTGCCGGCGGCCCAGTTCCTGGTGCCGGGTGTAAAGGACGATGATTTGGACGATGCAGTAGTTTATGGCTATGCAGCAGCCTCAACTATTGGCCACGAAATGACCCATGGTTTTGATGACGAGGGTCGCCAGTTTGATGCCGCCGGAAACCTGAAAGAATGGTGGTCGCCGCAGGATTCGGTTAAGTTTACGCAACGTGCCCAAATGCTCGTTGCTCAGTTTAACGGCTATAGCATTTATGGGCTGCACATCAACGGTAAAGCAACCCAGGGCGAAAACATAGCCGATTTAGGTGGAATTGTAATAGGCCTGGATGCGTTTAAAAAAACTGATCAATATAAAGAAGGAAAATCTATTAACGGATTAACACCTATGCAGCGTTTCTTCCTGGGTTATGCGCTGGGTTGGCTTGGGCAAACCCGTAAGGAAGCATTATCCAGCCAGATATTAACCAACGAGCATGCTCCCGGTTTTATGCGTGTAAATGGACCTTTTACCGATGTGCCTGAGTTTTATGATGCCTTCCATATTAAAAAAGGCGATAAAATGTGGATCGATCCGGATAAAAGGGTCAGGATTTGGTAACAATACGCTGGGAAATTATTGATTAGGGTTCGTTCTGTTATATTTGGTCAATGCAAATAATGCACATCCTGCAACACTGGTGGCAACAGCAAACATGGCCCGAAATTATTGCGGTAATTACCGGGTTGTTGTGCGTTTACCTGGCTGCGAAAAACAATATCTGGAACTGGCCCCTCGCCATAATAAGCGTAGGCATTTATATTTTCATTTTTTTTAATTCGCACCTGTATGCCGATATGGGCCTGCAGGTTTATTTTATGGCGATGAATATTTATGGCTGGTACTATTGGAGCCATACGCCCGCCGGTGGAAATAAGATGCCAGTAGTGCTCATCACCAAAAAAGAAGTCAGATTATCGGTAGTTGGTGTACTCGTATTTACCTTCTTTTTAGGATCGATATTAAAATACACACCTGCATCTTACCCTTATATTGATAGTTTTTGCGCGGCCTGCAGTTTGGTTGCCCAGGTACTTTTAGCCCGCAAGGTTTTAGAAAACTGGTTGATATGGGTTTTTGTTGATGTAATTTATGTAGGTATTTACATTTTTAAAGGGCTTGACTTAACCGCGCTAATGTATGGCTGTTATGTTGTTATAGCAGCGATGGGCTATATTGATTGGAAGAAAGAGTTGGGTTCATTGCGGAAGTCGGAAGGTGGATTGCGGAATTAGGTTGATTTCGGAATTCGGAATGTCGATTGCGGAATTAAGAGCTGTTTAAAAATGAAAAAATATCGTCATTGCGAGGTACGAAGCAATCTCTACATCGGACAATCAACAACACGGTATTACGTTATTGAACAAAATCTATCTCCATTGATTTGTATAACTTAGAGATTGCTTCGTACCTCGCAATGACGCTTTGTTTTTGTGTTTATGTGAAAAATTTGAACAAAATTTAAACAGGCTCTAAGTAAGAAGGAGGTGTTTTAATTTCGGATTTGCGCCACCGCTAAAGCTAAGGCGGCACGCGGTCGGAAGGTCGAGTACGGAATGAAATGTCGAAGAGAAAAAAGTTAATGGATACTTTGGAAAATACTAAATGAAAATAAAAAAAATAGCGGTAGTAGGGCCCGAATCAACCGGAAAGTCAACCATGTCGGCTTATTTGGCTAAACGTTATCAAACAGTTTGGGTGCCCGAGTATGCACGTGAGTATTGCGAAAAACTAACCGAACCACCTACCTGGCAGGATGAAGTAAATATGTTTTACGGCCAGTTGGAACTCGAAAAAGAAATACTAGCCAAGGTTACTAACAATATACTGATTTGCGACACCACGTTTATCACCGTAAAAATATGGAGCGATCAAATGTTCGGTAAATCGCCGCAGGAAGTGCTGGACGAACTGCCCAAACATCGGTATGATCTGTATCTGCTTTTAGATATTGACCTGCCCTGGGAGGATGATCCATTAAGAGATTTCCCCGATATGCGCGAACATTTTATGGATGTATGGCATAGGGAATTGCAGCAATTGAAAGCAAACTATGTAGTTATATCCGGCTCCGGCGCTGAGCGTTATGAAAATGCTGTAGCTGCGATAGATGTGTTTCTGAAGGAGCGCTAGTGATAGTATTAACGTCGCACGTCATTGCTATAAGGATGTGAAGCAAACTATAAGCTGTATAGGGCGAAGAGTAAAGAATGTCAGAATCAGAATTTACAGGATTAAAGAATGAACAGAATTAAACCCTTGCATCTTGAAAATTCTAAAATTCAGTAAATTCTGATTCAGACAAAAGCAGAAATTGCTTCCCCGAAACAAGTTCGGGGCAAGCAGTACTTCTCAATGACGCGTGGAAAGAAAATCCCCCAAACAAAAACAGCGATGAGTATCAAAACCCATCGCTGTTATATTTTATAATCTTAAATCCGAAATCGAACTTCCGAATTCCGAAATCAAATTAAAAGTCTTACCGGTTCTTCCAGCAATCCTTTAAGGGTTTGCAGGAATGCGGCACCACTTGCGCCATCAACCACGCGGTGATCGCAGCTTAGGGTAACTTTCATTACGTTGCCTGGTACTACTGCACCATTTTTAACTACCGGTACCTGTTGTATACCGCTAACAGCAAGGATACAGGCATTAGGTGTGTTAATAATAGCAGTAAACTCATCAACACCAAACATACCCAGGTTTGATATGGTGAAGGTTGAGCCTTCCATCTCGTTAGGTTGTAGTTTTTTAGCTTTTGCTTTGGCAGCAAACTCTTTTACCTCAACACTAATATGGCTGAATGATTTGCTATCCGCAAATTTAATTACCGGTACCAATAAGCCTTCATCAACAGCCACGGCAACACCAATGTTAACGTGCTCGTTAAAGCGGATCTTATCGCCCATAAATGATGAATTAATAGCAGGGTGTTGTCTTAAGGCAACAGCACATGCTTTCACTACAAAATCATTAAATGATATTTTAACCGGAGCTACTTCATTAATACGTGTACGGGCTTTAATAGCTTCGTCCATATCAATGCTCATGGTTACATAAAAATGCGGAGCTGTAAATAAGCTTTCAGATAAACGTCTTGAAATAGCTTTGCGCATTTGGCTAACCGGTTTCTCGGTAAATTTCTCTTCGCCAATAACGCTTGGTAAAACAATAGCTTGTTTTGGAGCAGCCGGAGCGGCGCCTGAAGCAGGTGCAGCCACCGGTGATGGTGCTGACGATGCAACAGCAGCAGGAGCTTTAGCAGCAGGCACATATTCTTCCACATCTTTCTTAACGATACGGCCACCTTCGGCAGATCCTTTTACATCATTAAGGTTGATGCCTTTTTCTTTCGCTATTTTACGGGCCAACGGCGATGCTTTTATACGGCTGTCGTCTTCTGTTGAGCCAGTGTTATCGCTTAACGTTTCAGCAGGAGCCTCCGCAGCTGGTGCTGCGGTAGTTTTTGCGGTTGCGGCAGGTGCATCATCCTCTAATAAAGGCGTAATGTCGGTACCTTCTTTACCAATAATAGCTATAATGCCATTTACGGGTGCAGCCTCGCCCTCTTTAGGGCCTATGTATAACAGTGTGCCGGCTTCATAACCTACAACCTCCATAGTAGCCTTATCGGTTTCCACATCGGCTAATGAGTCGTCTGATTTTATTTTATCGCCAACTTTAAAGTTCCATTTGTTTATTACCCCTTCGGTCATGGTATCGCTCAGGGCAGGCATACGGATAACCGTAGCCGGAATAGCCGACTTATCAACCTTTGGTTTTGCTTCAACAGCAGCCTGTGGCTTTTTGTCTTCGGCAGCTTTTGGCGCCTCGGCAGCAGCCGGAGCGGCAGTTGCGCTAGCTTTAAGTACAGCTTTATAATCTTCGCCTGCTTTACCTAAAACGGCAATAACAGCATCAACCGGAACCGCTTTACCTTCTTCAACACCAATATAAAGTATGGTGCCGTCCTGGTACGATTCAAAATCCATGGTGGCTTTGTCGGTTTCTATCTCGGCAAGTACATCGCCTGATTTTACCTTATCACCAACTTTTTTATGCCATTTAGCCAATACCCCTTCGGTCATGGTATCGCTCATTTTTGGCATTTTAACTACTTCAGCCATATATTATTTGATCAATAGTTCTTTTAAAATTTCAGTTAAATATAATGATTAGCTCATTATATAAGGGTAATCTTTTTGCACGTAAACATCGGTGTAAAGTTCTTCAGCTTCGGGCCATGGTGACTCTTCAGCAAACTTAACCGACTCATCTACTTCGGCCTTAACTTTAGCTTCTATTTCTTCAAACCATTTTTCATCAGCATAACCTTCTGAAACAATGATATGTTTAGTTAGTTCGATTGGATCTTTTGCTTTGTAAGCTTCCAACTCCTCTTTAGTACGATATTTTTGAGGATCGGACATGGAGTGACCTTTGTAGCGATAAGTACGCATTTCAAGGAAAGTTGGTCCTTCGCCGGCACGCGCACGCTGAGCAGCTTCGTCCATTGCTTTGTGTACCGCAGCAGGGTCCATACCATCAACCGGCGATGACGGGATACCGTAAGGTAAGCCTAATTTATAAATATCAGTATCGGCAGTAGTACGCTCAACAGATGTACCCATAGCGTAACCATTGTTTTCGCAAACAAATATTACAGGTAGTTTCCAAAGTGCAGCCATGTTGAAGGTTTCGGTAAGTGCACCCTGGCGCACGGCACCATCGCCCATGTAGGCTACGTTTAAAAACTGGGTACCTTTAAATTTTTCAGCAAATGCAACACCTGCACCCAATGGTACCTGGCCGCCAACAATACCGTGGCCACCGTAAAAATGTTTCTCTTTTGAAAACATGTGCATAGAACCACCTTTGCCTTTTGAGCATCCGGTAGCCTTGCCATACAACTCGGCCATAATGGAGTTTGATGATACACCTTTTGCTATAGCGTGTGCGTGGTCACGATAAGCGGTTATCAAACTATCTTCTGGTTTCAATACAGACATTGCTCCGGCTAAAACAGCCTCTTGCCCTATGTATAAGTGGCAAAAGCCTCTTATTTTTTGCTGTCCGTAAAGTTGTCCTGCTTTCTCTTCAAACTTTCGCATTAAAAGCATTGCCTCATACCACATCAGGTATGTGTCTTTATTTATTTCGATTGAACTCATGTTATATTAAAACGGTCAAATTTCTGAGTAAAGCGCAAATCTAATTATATCCTTGAAAATATGAAACTATGAAAGATTTGTAACAGGTTATTTTACTTAAAATAGAGTTATTTATATTCAATCCAAACCTTATTGTTAATCCTCCCGTAAAAAAAGTAGAGTAAATTGCTCCCCGTAAATTCCACAAAGAGGGGATTTATGTATAAAAAGCTATAAAAGCCATTGCCTATTGAGCAATATTTTAAACGATTAATAAATGCAACTAATGTTGAAAAATAAAGTCATTTAGTTGCAATTTTAAAAAAATTGAATAGTTTTGTAGCCAACAGTACACAGGGGTGTCCAATTTAATAAACAATTTGTTGGCAAAAAACAACAAACCTTTAATTAAATGAAGAAAGTTACTATCGTTATTGCACTATTTTTCAGCGTATTAGCTGCACAAGCTCAAACAAAAATCAGTCCAACTTCAACTGACGATAAGACATCCGACGATCAGGAGAGTTTAGCAAAAGATTATTTATCTCAAATTATGGGTGTTGCGTTTTCGGCAACCTCAAATATGAAGCTTTTTCACTTTGTTTATGATTGGATAGGTACTCCTTACCGTTTTGGCGGAACATCGCGCAAAGGCATTGATTGCTCGGCCTTTACCAAAGAATTATACAGCAAAGTTTTTAATATGGATATTGAGCGCAATTCGCGCGATATATTCAGCATGGTGAGCCCCGTAAAAAGAGATGATTTGAAAGAAGGCGATTTGGTTTTCTTTAAAATACACAGCCGCCGCATATCGCATGTGGGCATTTATTTGGGTAATAACCGGTTTGCACATGCCTCATCAAGAGGGGTAGCTATCAGCAGCCTTGATGATGCCTACTACAAACGCTATTTTTATCGTGGCGGACGTATGCTGGAATCATTTAAAGCAGAGCTTGAAAAAGAAGACGACAAAAACTAATGAAATTATAAACCTGATTGATAAATCCTTCCGAAACCGGAGGGATTTTTTTTTGCGCAATCTTAACATACTTTTAATAAATAATAAGTTAAATTGCTTGCTGCATATCATCGCGAAGCTGATCAGCAAAAAGATTTTGTGCGGCAGATTTTGATAAAACTTATTGCTAATGCCTTTTACCTTTTAAAAATGCGGTTCCGTTTATTTTTTTTATCTGCTGTGCTATTATTACTGGCTGCCTGCCAGGAAATGCCCATTGTGCAGCAAACGCCTCGCCGGCATAAAAATAAAATAAAACGGGACACAGTTATCCTACCCTTAATTGCCCCGCGCGATTCTTTTTGTATTGCCGCCGTTGGCGATATTATGCTGGGCACTTCTTATCCCGACAATAAAACCTTACCAAGCGACAGCATATTATTTAACAGCTTTAAAAATGTGAGCGATGAGCTGCGGAATGCGGATGTTACTTTTGGTAATTTGGAAGGCGCGCTGCTTGATACCGGCGCCCCGGCTCAATATAAATTGAACCTGCGCAGCAAAGGCTATTTATTCAGGATGCCGCAATATTATGCCGGCGTGCTAAAAGATGCCGGATTTAATTTGTTAAGCCTGGCCAATAACCATATTGGTGATTTTGGTGACAACGGCCGCTTTGGTACCATGCATGTGCTGGACAGCCTGGGCATTCAATACGGAGGGCAGGTTAGTCACCCGTCATCTATATTTGAGATTGATGGCGTTACTTATGGTTTTTGCGCCTTTGCGCCCAATAATCAAACGCTATCTATTTTAGATCTGCAAAATGCTACGGCAACTATACAGAACCTTAAGCAACAATGTGATATTGTAATTGTATCATTCCATGGCGGCGGCGAAGGTGTTGCTTATGAACATGTGCCCCTGGCTGATGAATCGTACATCAACGAAAAGCGCGGCGATGTAAGGGCGTTTGCCCATAACGCCATTGATGCGGGTGCCGATATTATATTGGGTAACGGCCCCCATGTATGCCGCGCAATGGAAATTTATAAAAACAGGTTAATTGCCTATAGCCTGGGTAATTTTTACACTTATAGAAGTGTAAGCGTTGCCGGCATTTGCGGTTATGCCCCCCTGTTGAAGGTTTATGTAAACAAAAAAGGCGAATTTTTAAAAGGACGAATCCTGTCAAATATCCAAAGTCATAATAATGGTTTGGAGGTTGATACGCTTAACCGGGCACTGGCGCGCATAAAAACCCTTACCGAAACTGATTTCCCCCAGTCGGGCTTAAATATTTCGGACGATGGGCTGCTTACGCCAAATGCTAACCCGGTTGATAGTGCGCTGGTAAGCAATTAACGGGACTATACCCTTGAGTGTTCGAAAGATATATAGAGCACCTTTTTGTCATTCTGATCCGCCAGTATGGCGGAGAAGAACTATCTTTTGAGCGCAGCGAAAAATCTTCTGTAATATGCAATAACCGCGTGCTTTTCTGAAGCAGAAGATCTTTCGCTATCACTACCTATGACCTATTTGGATAATTAAATCAAAGGAAAGACCCCAGAGGGGTCAAATCTCGGTAGAAAGAAAAATCAACAACCATATCGTGCCATCGGTACGAAACCTGTACGCTGGCTTGTAGCATACCTACAGTCAATGTCATTTCACCTTCAGAATCCCGCCGGATTTTAATATTCAGGATGACAGCCTTGTTGTTTATTTTCAGGGTTTCGAACACCCTTAACCTACACCTCGTCTTTAGTAGTGCGTATAAGGCTTATCCCGGTAAAGAAAAATAAGATGCCTATAATGCCTACAACTGTAAGTGTTGTTACGCCACCGCTGTGATTAATGATAGATACACCGGTAAATATTAGACCGACGATACCCAATATGGTTAAAATGGCGCCAAAAGTTCTTTTTAAGTTCATGGTAGATAGATGATGTGTTTTATTAAAAGCTTTTTATAAAAAGACAAATAGCACACCAATAATTTTTTTACATTTATTGGAATTTAAAATATTAACCATGACCCCTCAAATAGGCTTTTTAATTGTTATTTTTATTTTTGTGGTGATTCTCTTCTCATCATTTGTGTCTGTAAAACAAGGCACTATAGTAGTAATTACAGTTTTTGGAAAGTACCGCCGAATCCTTGCACCGGGCTTAAATTTCAAAATCCCGTTTATTGAAACCATTTATTCAAAAATATCTATCCAGAACCGTTCGGTTGAACTGGAATTTCAAGCGGTAACGTTTGACCAGGCCAATGTTTACTTTAAGGCGATGTTGCTGTATTCGGTATTGGATCAGCAGGAAGAAACCATCAAAAACGTAGCCTTTAAATTTGTTGACGAGCGTAACCTCATGCAGGCGCTTATCCGTACGGTTGAAGGTTCAATCAGGGCATTTGTGGCTACCAAACGCCAGTCGGAAGTATTGATATTGCGCCGCGATATTGTTGAACACGTAAAAGAGCAACTTGACGTAATACTGGAAGGCTGGGGATATCACCTGCAGGATCTGCAATTGAACGATATTACCTTTGACGAGGTAATTATGAAATCAATGAGCCAGGTAGTAGCCTCAAACAACCTGAAAGCGGCTGCCGAAAATGAAGGCCAGGCACTGTTGATCACCAAAACAAAAGCAGCCGAGGCAGAAGGTAATGCCATCAAAATATCGGCAGAAGCAGAACGCCAGGCATCGCAGCTGCGCGGACAGGGTGTGGCTTTGTTCCGCGAGGAAGTGGCCAAGGGTATGTCAGTAGCAGCAAAAGAAATGCAGCAGGCTGATATGGATACCTCGGTAATATTATTTACCATGTGGACAGAATCTATTAAGCATTTCGCAGAAAACTCTCAGGGCAACGTTATTTTCTTAGATGGATCAACCGATGCTATGCAGCAAACCATGAAAGAAATGATGGCATTAAACCAATTGCATGGTGCACCTGTCAAAAAGTAAAAATTTTTACTTTTAAGTATGATGAACTTTAAGGCGCTGCGGTGGATAGGTGTGGCTGTGTTTGTTTTTATTGGCTTTACGGCCCTTGCACAGCCATACCGTGTTTTAACAGTTAATGATTTCAAGGGTGTTCCAAACAGTTATAACGGCGAGGTGGTGGCCTATACCAATTGTTCTATCGATTTCAGATACGAGGCTCATCGGCAAAGAAATTATTACCTGCTCAACTTTAACATCCAGTTAACGATGAACAGTGATAGATCATGGCTGGACAGGCGACAAGTAACCTCACCCGCCATGCTGACCGAGATTTTGAAGCACGAGCAAGGGCATTATATTATTGCCTACATGGAACAGCAGGAATTGTTGCGGGCCGTTGCTAAAACTGTTTTTTATGCCGATTACCAATCACAGGCTGCCGCTATTTTTAACCGCATTGATGCCAAATACAAACAGTTAAATCACGATTACGACGAAGATACACAGCACATGATAAACCGCCCACAGCAGCAAAGCTGGGACGCCTATTTTAAAAAACGCCTGGAAAATGCACCGACTGCTGATGAGGGGCGCTGACAAAAGGTTGTTATTCCGCGTTCAGAATTCCCTTCGGATTTTAGGTATTGATATCGCAGTTTTGGTGAGATACGAGAGAAATGTCCAAAGCGGAAAGATTTGATTATATTTAGGTAATATTGCAATCATGGCACAAAAAAGTGCCCTCTAGCCTAAAAACATACATCCAATAAGTTCAATGAATATTCACAAAATGAGTTTAACGAACGTCATTATTATATGCACTATTATTGCAGGTGTCTTCGCACTTACTGTCGCTATCTTACAAATCATAAAGCAAATTAAAGATGCAGAAGCAAATACAATAGTAGCCCAAAAAAATGAGGCAAAGCAAAAGGAGATAAGCGATTTACAATTTAAACTCTTAAATCGTAGTGATGACATTATTAAAACTCAACAAACTGTCCTTGAACTTCAAAATGAATTAAATAAAAAAAATAAAAAAATTCAAGAATTACAAAATAGAACATTAAACAATGTAACGGGTGGTGAAAGTGTTCCAACTCTTAAATTCAGTGTTCGAGGGCCAATCGGTATTCGTATTGACATTAGTAATTTGACCGAGTTTCCAATTAGAAATATTTCTATTCAATTAGACAGAATTGTGCGGGATTATTTTACATATGACAGTAATGGTACTGGTCATAGCGATAGCCCTAATGCGTACAAATCAATAGATCTAGATATCGGTGATTTGCCAATCAATTTTACTAAAACAATTTATGATGAAGTATATCCTGAAAGAATTGATAATTTCGATTATTTGTATCGAGTTAGATGGCTAAATGGATATTATAGTGGAAAATTTAAGGTAGTTAAAGCCCAAAATAGAGATTTTGAGATTACTGACGACATTATTCAATATTATTCTAAAGGCTCTGATTGTAACAAGGCGGTCTATATCAATGGCAAGCTGTCACCTACGGAGTTACCTGAAAAAACTAAGCCATAAAGTAATACTTAATTGCCATCTGGTTTTAACATTCCCTGTTAAAAATTGTTAAACCCCGGCCTATTTACCAGCATAACCCGTAATAATAACAGATAAACTTTTACCTTTAGGATAAGGTTTCTTATTTTCGCGACATAACCTAGAGTTATAGGAAGTGGATATTGATTTAAACGATTGTTTTATCTCAAATCTCATGTCCCCTATCTCATATCTAAATAAAAAATGGAAGAGTTTGAAGCAAGTGCATCAGCAAAGAAAACTAAAACGATATACATATCAACTGTTTTTGGTATTGCCATGGTGCTATCAATGATCGGGCTGCTTGGCCTCATTTTGGTAGAAGCCAATAACCTTTCGCGCTACGTAAAGGAAAACATCGTGCTGAATATTTTTGTGGATGATGCCGCACACGAAACCGATGTGCTGCAACTGCAAAAACAACTGGACGGTAACCCAATGGTGAAACAAACCCAATATGTGAGCAAAGAACTGGCTGCCCGCAACCTGCAAAAGGATTTAGGCGAAGATTTTGTGAAGTTTTTAGGCTATAACCCCCTGTCGCAATCATTAGATGTTTACCTGAAGGCCGATTATGCCAATAATGCAGATATAGAGAAATTTAAAGCACAGCTGTTAAAAAATCCGTTGGTTAAGGAGGTAAAATACCAGCAATCATTAGTCGACCAAATGAACCAGAATATTACTACCATCAGCTTAATTATACTGGCTTTTGCCGGTATATTTATAATACTTTCGGTGGCGTTGATTAACAATACCATCAGGCTGGCCATTTACTCGCAGCGCTTTTTAATTAAATCGATGCAATTGGTAGGTGCCACCAAAGGCTTTATCCGTAAGCCGTTTATTTTGTACGGTATATGGCATGGCATTTTAGGGGCGCTGATAGCTATTGTAATTTTATTAGGCACATTATCGCTCGCCTATAAAGAAATCCCCGATCTGATCATCCTCAGGAATTATACAGAATTTGGGTTCATATTTGTTTTTATTGTCGGTTTAGGCATCTTTATATCAGGCTTTAGCACCTTTTTGGCAGTGAACAAGTTTTTACGTTTAAAAATATACAACTTGTATAGGTAAGGATTTCGGAAGTGCGCCACCGCTAAAGCTAAGGCGGCACGCGGTCGGAATTTCGATTGCGGAATTATTTAATAAACAGATCATTTAATAAAATTAAAAAATATTAATCTCCATGGCACAACAGAACATTAAACCAGGCACTCCGGTTAAAACAGCATCATCAGCACCAAAACCGGCAGCAAAAGCTACCGATAGCTCTATTCATTTTATTTTTGATAAAGGCAATTACCGTTTGTTGATTATCAGCATAGCGGTTGTGGCATTTGGTTTTATACTGATGTCTGGCACTACTGATATTTACAGCACTACCAAAATTGTTATTGCTCCTTTAGTGGTATTAGGCGGTTTTGCGATAGGTTTCTTCGCTATATTTAAAAAACCAACCGCTGTAAAGCTTAAAGACTAAAGCGCAAAGCAGAAAGCACAAAAGGTTTCTAACGCTACTTGCTTTTAGCTTTGTGCTTTTAGCTCATCATCAACCTATTCAACCAATTAACACATAATGAACATTATCCAGGTTATTATCCTTGCTATTATTGAAGGATTAACGGAATTTTTACCGGTATCATCAACCGGGCACATGGTGATCACCAGCTCGTTAATGGGCATCAGCAAAGATGAATTTGTAAAGCTATTTGAAATTGTGATACAGCTGGGTGCTATACTGGCGGTAGTTGTGCTTTACTTTAAACGCTTCGTCCGTTCGGTTGATTTTTATATTAAACTGATTATAGGCGTTATTCCGGCAGTTATTTTGGGCCTGCTGCTTAAAAAGCATATTGATAAATTGCTGGAAAGCCCGCTGGTAGTAGCTATTGCTTTTGTATTAGGCGGTATCATCCTTTTATTTGTTGACGATTGGTTTAACAAGCCCACCGTTATGGAAGAAAAACAAATTAGCCGTCTTACCGCGCTAAAAATTGGTTTCTTTCAGTGTTTGGCTATGATACCGGGCGTTTCGCGTTCAGCAGCTTCAATTGTTGGCGGTATGTCGCAGAAATTGAGCCGTACAGCTGCGGCCGAGTTCTCTTTCTTTTTAGCGGTACCAACCATGTTTGGCGCCACCATAAAAGACCTCTGGGATTTTCATAAACACAACACCCTTACCAGCGATCAAATGCACCAGGATATTCAGTACTTGCTTATTGGCAGCGTAATAGCCTTTATAGTGGCATTACTGGCTATAAAAAGCTTTATTACTTTTTTAGAGAAGAAAGGCTTTAAGCTATTTGGTATTTATAGAATTATAGCGGGTATAATTATCATTATTTTGTACTTCACCGGTAACGCGCTGCACACGGCATAAGTAATTTTAAAGCATAAAAAGGAGTAATGTTGAGGTGACATTACTCCTTTTATTTTAAGGCTGTATAGGCTAAAATAGCGATGGGTTTTAAAACCCATCGCTATTTTTTTTAATTACACTACGTCTTCCATACCGTAATGCTTCAATACATCAGCAGGTACGCCGGTCCATTGGCCGGGTGAGTTACCTGCATAACCAATATCCTCAATGCCCATTTTGGTGGTGAAGAAGCCGGTGGCGGTAAGGTTACGCATCAGGTTAAAAAATGATACGCCCTGTTGCATGCCGGGTTTTACTTTGTTTGGATAGGCTATTTCATTAACCATTTCCAATTGCTGAGGGTTGCTGGCATCAACAAAGGTTTTGTTATAGCGGTTAAGGCATTGCACATCCAGCCAGCGCAAACCGCCGCGCATGGGCGTTTGATGATCGGGCATATCCTTCACAATAAACTCAATAAACTCAGGCACCTTAGCATCTGACGCACTGCCGGATTTTGCATCTTTAGGGATAATGATATCGCCCAAAATAGTGATGGTAGCCATTTCGTGATCAGTAAAAAACTTTTCAGCATTTAGCTTTTTGTCCCGCTCAATTTCTTCGGGCAGGCGCCCGGCTTCATCGGGGGTTATTTTTTCGTCGTTGGTATCCTCGGCCTGTTTTTTGGAACCCGGTTTGCAGGCATCCAGCAGCATGGTTGCCGATAGTGTGCCTAAGCCAATGGCCTTAAGGGAGTCGCGTCTGTTCATTTTATGTTGATCAAATAGCGGTTAAACGTTTAATTTTTTTCTTTGGCTCAAGATGTACTCAGCAGTACGCATAGATAGGGCCAATATTGTCCAGGTGGCATTTTTATCGCCCTGCTGTACAAACGGAGCGGCATCAACCACAAAAAGATTCTTGCAATCATGCGCCTGGCAATATTTGTTAAGGGCCGATTTTTTAGGATCGTCGCCCATACGTACCGTACCTACTTCGTGAATTATGCGTCCGGGCGCTTCTAAGCCGTAATTAGTTTCGGGGCCGTGAGCGGGGCCATAAATAGCACCCATTTCATGCATAATATGCTGAAAAGTATCCTGCATGTGTTTGGCCTGTTTTATTTCGTAATCGCTCCACTTGTAGTTAAAACGTAATACGGGGATACCATATTTATCAACCACATTAGGGTCAATCTCACAGTAGTTATCTTCGCGGGCTATAGCCATGCCGCGGCCGGCCATACCAAAGCCGGTACCATAAAAGCGGCGGTAATCATCTTTTAATGATGCGCCAAAGCCTCCGGCTTCTTTCATCTTACCGTCCTTACCCGGTACAACACCGTTCATCTTCTGCATGTCCCAGCCAAATCCGTAGCCAGGCATGCCCATGCCACCACCAAATTCTATGTGGTACCCGCGCGGAAAATCGAGTTTCTTATTATCGTACACCCATGGGCCGTAAATATGAACACTGCCCACGCCATCTTCATTATAGCGTTTACGATCCATCAGTTGCGGTAAAAAGCCTCCGGCGCTTGATCCGGTAGAATCATGCAGGTATTTGCCCACCACCCCACTGCTGTTGGCTAATCCATTCGGATGCGCGGCTGATTTAGAGTTGAGCAACAACCTGGCTGATTCACCCGCACTTGCACCTAATATTACCATGCCTGCCTTTACCTGGTATTCCTGCATATCCTCCTTGCTGATGTACGATACACCGGTTGCTTGTCCGCTGGCATCGGTCAGTACCTCGCGCACCATAGCGTTGGAAATTACTTTAAGATTGCCGGTTTTCATGGCCGGGATAACCAGGCACGATGAAGAGGAAAAATCGCCATAAACCTTGCAGCTGCGCCCGCACTGCCCGCAAAAAAAACAGGCACCACGATCTTTATTGCCCGGCAAAGCCTCCGTTAACACCGACCCGCGGCCGGTAATAACTTTAACACCCGCTTTGGCTGCGCCTTTTTTTATGTAAAGCTCATTTAAACGTGGCTTTGGCGGCGGCAAAAATATACCATCGGGTTCGTTGGGTAAGTTTTCAACGGTACCATAAACGCCTATCATGCGGTCAACCTTATCGTAAAATGGTTTTACATCATCGTAGGTTATTGGCCAATCGTCAGTCAAGCCATCAATATGATGCCCTTTAAAATCATCGGGGCCCATCCGTAGCGAGATACGACCCCAGTGATTAGTACGGCCGCCCAGCATACGGGCACGGAACCAGTGAAATTCGGTTTTATCTGTAGTGGTATAAGGTTCACCCTCCAATTGCCATCCGCCGTAGGCGCCATCAAAATCGCCAAAGGCCCGGTTGGTTCCGGCTCCCCTGCGTGGTGATTCGTAGGGCCATTTTAACTGCATAGAGTCTTTAGCCGGATCAAAAAACGGCCCGGCCTCCAGCATTAATACTTTTAAGCCTGCATGAGCCAACACGTAACCTGCCATGCCGCCACCTGCACCCGAGCCTACAATTATGGCATCATATGTTTGCGATGACTTTTTTATTTGAATATCGTTCATGTTTTAAGTCTTGAGTCTGTAGTCCAGAGTCTGTAATCTTTATCCAGTTTAATACTATGGGATTGAGCCAGGAGTTAATTTAAAGTTCTTTGATTTTAATATTGCGAAATGAAACTACCGCACCGTGATCTTGCAGGGCGATATGCCCTTTGGGGTAAGCGGCAAAGCCTTTCCATGTTTTGAATTTGCTGTTGTTAAGCATTTCCTGCCACTCAGGGCTTCCAATTTGGGTATCAATTACTTTGTTGCCGTTAAGCCAGAAAGTTAGATGCCCGTTTTGTTTACGAATTACCACTTTATTCCATTCGCCGGCGGGTTTGGCAGGGTGCAATGGTGCATGCATATCATACAGTGCCCCGGCCAGGTGGGTTGCCTTTTTATTGTCTTCGGCATTTTTATCATCCAGTATCTGCATTTCAATGCCGGTTAAATAGGTAGCATCGAAAGCAGGGTCCTCATGAACGCCTAAAATAATACCGCTGTTTCCCCCTTCGGCAATTTTCCATTGAAGTGAAAGCTCGTAGTTTTCATACTCCTTATTGGTAATTAAATCGCCCTGGTCGGCAGCTTTGGGGTCGAGCTGTAACGTACCATCAACAACACTCCAGGCGCCGGCCCCTGTTTTTAAATAACTGTGCCAACCCTGGGTGGTTTTTCCATCAAACAGGGCTATTGTTTTTTGCGCCTTTACATAACCGTGCACAGCAGTAAATGCCAATACACTCAGCAGAATTTTTTTCATTTGGATAAATTTATTGCAGTAGCCTGCGGTATTACAATTGTAAGTAAAATTTAAAATTAATATTTATTTATAATTGGTAGGCAGGCCCGTAAATTATAATAATGTTGTTACATTAAGATGAGGGGCTACAGGCAGGTTTAATCTGTTGATATTTTGGCGAAATTATACGGGGAATTTCCGGGCAAAAAGAAGCCTGAAACAATTAGTATTTTGCTTCGGATGGGATAACAAACCCCGTTATGCAACAAAAAGACAGGGCAGGTTTTTAATAAGGCAGGGGTGTACGCTGAAATTATACGCGGTGGTATTCCTTTAATTTTTCATCAGCAATCCACACATAGCGGCTTTTCAGACACTTGGCACAAAAGTATCTGCGTATCGGCAAAAAATATAAAAAGTTACGGCCAATCCAATTCCTGCTTTTTTCAAAGTGGTATGGGGCAGTACATTTCTGGCATCTAAGGATTTTTTTCGACATATTTCACATTAAAGGCTCAGGGACCAAAAACATAAGCTATTAGTTAATATAGGGCCCAAAATAATTATTTTTTTTACAATCTATCTGTTTCACTTAATTTTTTTGTGATTGAATGCGGTAACCCTGTAACGCCGTTCATTTTGAGCTATTTTATTTCTTGTTTTTTGAAACTTAATTTCAATTATGCTTCGTTTAGTTAAGGTAATTTATTATTATATTTGATATACCAATTTAAAACTGTTTACGAGCCCGCTATGAAAAAAGTTTCTAATATTCTTGCCCGTAAAGGCAGCAGCGTTACCGCTATTGACGGCAGTACAACTGTGTTAGACGCGCTTAAGCTAATGGCTGATAAAAATATTGGCTCGGTAATAATTACTGAGGGTGGTGTTTATGCTGGTTTGCTTACCGAGCGCGATTATGCACGCAAGGTAATATTACACGGAAAATCATCGTTGGAAACCCAGGTGAGAGAAATTATGAGTACCGGTTTCCCCCGCATATTGCCCGATAATTCAATTGAAACCTGTATGCACATTATGAGCGAAAGTAACCTGCGCTATTTGCCGGTTTTTAAGGACGACAGGCTTTGCGGCATCATATCTATCAGCGATGTAGTTACCGAAACTATACTTTCGCACGAGGAAACAATTGAACAGCTGAAAACCTATATCCAATCGTAGGTAAAACATATTTTACAGGCCGGTAACAATGCCGCTGTACAGATATTGTTAAATGACGTATCTTTGTATTGAGGTAAAAATTGGATAAAGTAAAAGTTCTTGAAAAGTATCTTCCGCCTGATGCGGCTCCCCTGATTGGCCGCTGGATTGATTACTTTAAATGCGAGTTTAAAATTTCGCGTAACCGCAATAGTAAATTTGGCGATTACAGGCCGCCACATTTAGATAAAGGTCACCGTATTTCGGTTAATTATGATCTTAACCCCTATGCTTTCCTGGTAACTACGGTACATGAGTTTGCACATTTGCACACCTGGAACCAGCATAAGCATAAAGCAAAGCCCCATGGTGTGGAATGGAAAGCAAATTTTAAAAAAATGATGGAGCCTTTTTTTGAAAAGGATATTTTTCCGATGGATGTTAAACGGGCCATAGTAAGTTACCTGAGCAATCCAGCTGCTTCCAGCTGCTCCGATCTGGATTTATATCGCGCCTTGCGTAAATATGATGCGCCAAAAGAATCTGTTCATACGGTTGAAAAATTACCCCCCAAGGCATTATTTAAATTAAAAGACGGCAGAATATTCCGAAAGGAAGAAAAACTGCGTAAGCGTTATAAATGTATTGAGGTAAGCTCAAGGCGTATTTACTTGTTTAGTCCGGTTGCCGAGGTTGAACATATTGAAGAAAAAAATTAATCCCCAATAAATTTCTGATGGATAACAGCCAGCTGATTAACAAAACGGCAGATTTTGTACGCGATACGTTAAAAAATGCCGAAGGAGGCCACGACTGGTGGCATATTTACCGCGTATGGAACAATGCCAGGCTTATTGCAAAAACCGAACAAGCCGACCTGCTGGTTGTTGAACTGGCCGCTTTGCTGCATGATATAGCCGACAGTAAGTTTCATAATGGCGATGAAGAGATAGGCCCGCAAATGGCCGGCGATTTTTTAACAGGCATTGGTACTGATGACGCGATTATTCACCATGTACAGCAAATAATAAGGTACATGTCGTTCAAGGCATCATTTGACGGCGAGGTATTCCGCTCACGGGAATTAGAGATTGTGCAGGATGCCGATCGTTTGGATGCTATTGGGGCAATAGGAATAGCCCGGGCCTTTAGCTATGGCGGTTTTAAGGGCCGTGAGTTTTATGATCCGGCAATTGAGCCCAATTTAAACATGAGCAAGGCCGAATATAAAAATACTACTGCGCCGACCATTAATCATTTTTACGAAAAGCTGCTGCTACTGAAAGATAAAATGAACACCGCTACCGGCAAGCAACTGGCCCTGCAGCGCCACATCTTTATGGAAACTTACCTGCAACAGTTTTATGCCGAATGGGAAGCTTCCGTTTAAAGACTACCAACAGGGAAATCGCTTTTAAAAATTTGCTATCAAAACATTCATCAATTTAGTAAGCTAGAATGGCGTTGGTTATGATAATTGCTACTATAGCGATGGGTTTTAAACCCATCGCTATGGAAAAAGCCGCCAGAAAACTTTAAAAGCGATTTTCCTGCTAATACAGATGCTTATTATAAATTTAAGCTCAAATGCTTTTACTTTGCATAAAATATGGAAACGGCTACCGGGCAAAAGCTTATTGATAAAAATATTAACCCAACGGCTATGCGCTTGCTGGTGCTCGATTTGCTTTTGCAGCAGGCATCGGCCATTAGCTTGAGTGATATAGAGAGAGCTTTACTGCCGGCCGACAGGATAACCATTTACCGTACTATAAAAACTTTTGAAGAAAAAGGCCTTGTGCATTTAATTGACGATGGCACAGGATCGCCAAAATACGCCTTATGCAAGGATACATGCGATGCCGGTGAACACCACGATATGCATGTGCATTTTTACTGCATCAACTGCAAAGAAACATTCTGTCTTCCCGACTCCAAAATACCTGATATTACGCTCCCTTTAAAATTCAATTCGCAGGAGATGAATCTCCTTGTAAAAGGGACTTGCGACCAATGCGCCGAATAATGCAATTCCATTGCATGGCTTTCCCGTTTACCTTTGCGCCACATTAATGCTATTGTCTGCAACAATTGTAATTAATTGCTGTTATGTGGTTTAATGGTTTTATAATAATAAATTTAGACAAGTCTAAAAAATATGTTAGATTTGTATAAATTATTAATAATGGCGGAGTTTATATTAATTAAACATCTGCTTTACATTGATGCGCTAATTTTATCCAAATTTTTGATATGAAAAAACTTGTACTTGCTACCATCATATTATTAAGTGTTATAAAAATGACCTTTGCACAGGACACCGTGAAGCAGGATCGCTTTATGTTTCACTTTCAGCAAACAATTATAACACAATATAAACCTCCTTTTGATGCACTTTACAGCGGCAAAAACAGTTTATCAACTTTAACTGAAACACAAACTTCTATAACTACCACCTTTTTTATGGGCGCCAGGTTATGGAAAGGCGCCGAAGCATACTTTGATCCGGAACTATCCGGCGGTGCAGGACTGAGCCAAACCTTAGGTGTGGCCGGTTTTCCGAATGGCGAAACCTTTAGAGTTGGCGGAACTCAAAATAAAATATATATAGCCCGTTTATATTTTAAACAAAATTTTGAATGGGGTAAAGATAAGGACACATTAGAAAGCGACCAATTACAGGTGCCTACTATAAGAAGCAAACGTTACTTTTCGTTTTCTGTAGGCAAGTTTGGCATGGCCGATTTTTTTGATGGCAACAATTTTAGTCACGATCCACGCGGTCAGTTTATGAACTGGGCACTAATGGATAATGGCGCCTGGGATTATCCGGCTAATACAAGAGGCTATACTTTGGGCCTTTTTACAGAATTTGGACAACCCGACTGGACACTTCGTTTTGCTACAACCATGGTGGTAACTCAGGCCAATTCATCAACCTGGGATGCTAAAATTGCCAAGGCCAATACAGAAACTGTTGAATACGAAAACCGCTATACCATTGGCGGGCAAAAAGGCACCTTGCGACTATTGGGATTTTTAAATAACGGCAAATTTGGCAATTACGATTTAGCCATCGCACAAAACCCCAAAGCGCCAAACGTTGATTCAACGCAGGCATACGGCAGGCATAAATTTGGTTTTGGTATAAATACCGATCAATATATTACTAAAGATTTTGGTGTATTTGCAAAAGCCAGCTGGAACGATGGACATACTGAAACCTGGTTTTTTACAGAGATTGACCGATCTGTTACTTTTGGAGGCGAATTAAAAGGAACCCAATGGAAACGCCCTGAAGATGAAATAGGATTAGCCTTTATAGGCGACGGTTTATCGTCCGAACATCGTAATTACCTGGCCGACGGTGGTTATGGATTTATTATAGGCGATGGTAAACTGAACTATGCGCCCGAAATGATCGCGGAGTTTTATTACAAGATAAACGCCTACCAAAAGAAATTCTTCCTTACGCCCGATTATCAATTTATAGTAAACCCTGCCTATAATAAAGATCGTGGTCCGGTAAACGTGTTTTCGCTGAGGGCGCACGTAGAGTTTTAACCAGCAATAAAAAATTACACCGCGCAGGCTTTTTTATTAAAAACTGCGTTATTTGACTGATGAAAAAAATATTTTTCCTAATTACTGCTATTGTATTAGTCATTGCAGGTTTTGCTTCGGCCCAAAACACCATAACGCATTCAATCATCAGTTTTAAAATAAAAAACCTTGGTGTAAATACTAATGGCACCATTGGCGGCTTACAAGCTAATATAAAATTTAACCCTGCAGATCTTGCTTCTGCAACGTTGGAAGCATCTGTCGATGTTAATACCATAAACACTGACAACTCTATGCGCGATGAGCATTTACGGGGCGAAGATTTTTTTGATCTGGCTCATTATCCTAAAATTAGCCTAAAATCTGTATCGTTTAAACATAAAAGCGGTAACAACTATACCGGTGTATTTAATTTGACTATTAAAGACAAAACCAAACAAGTAGAAATTCCTTTTACCTATGCCGATAAAGCAACCAGTAGTGAATTTACCGGTACATTTAAAATAAACCGCGTTGATTTTGGGCTGGGCAGCAGCAGTATGGTAATGAGTGATGAAGTGACGGTTACCATTGATGCGGAGGTGGGCAAATAGGGATTGGTGATTAGAGGTTGGTTAATTAGAGATTAGATTTCCGGCATAGCGTTGAAAGATCTTTTATGAGTTTAGTAGCTGTGGCCCCGGGGCGACGTAAAACAAGACAATTTCCTATCAACAACAAAAGCACACCGATGAAATGCCATTTTGAGTCGATAAAATCATATTATGCTAATAATTAACACATTAAAAGGGTTTGCCGACTCAAATGGCGGGTTGGTCTATACTTGATCGGTGGTGGTCTAGTTTATTTTTTTAGTGTAAAAAGTTGCCGTTCCTTTGATGTGTCAAAAGGAAATAACAACAATTTATATAAAAACATTAAAAAATTAAAAATCATGAAAACATCAATCAAAATAACAGCTTTATTATTATTAGCAAGTGCAAGCGTTTTTGCAGTAACTCCATCAAAAGCGGCAGTTCCACCATCAAAAGCAACCATCACTCTTTCATCATTACCATCATTAAAAGGCCTTGAAGTAAAGGTTGACGGCAGTACCCCCAGCAAAGCAGTTGTAATTGTTTATGATGAAAATAAAAACGTGGTGTACAAAGACGTAATGCCTGCTTTTAAGTCAATGGAAAAAGGCTATATACTTACCAACCTGGAAGACGGTACATATAGCCTTGAAGTAACTGTTAAACATCAAACTATAAAAGAGAATATTGCGGTTTACCACGAAGGTTCTTCAAAATCATTCATCGTAATGCAGTAACCGGCAAACAGTATAACATTCTTAAATTTAAACCATGCATCGCCTCCGGATAACCGGGGGCGATTTTTTTGTACACTTAACAATTAAATAACTAATCTCCGGCCTCCAATCTCTAATCTCTAATCGTAACTTTACAAGTATGAAATTCAGGATACTTGTATTAATTAACGCAGCGGCAGTTGCCGTTACGCTTTCGGCGGTTAACTATTATTTTCAGCATAGCTGGTATTATGTGTTTATAACGTTTGCTGTTACCATTTGCACCAGTTTTATTGTTTTCTATTACCTGATAGAAAAATATGTTTATTCAAAAATCAAAATCATCTACAAGCTCATTCATAACCTAAAGCTTGGCCGGGATTTGCGCGATGCCCTGGGCGAACATGTAAGTGCCGACCCGATAAACGATGTAGAGGCCGAAGTAAAGGAATGGGCCCGCCTAAAAAAGAGCGAAATTGACGAACTGCGCAGGCAGGAAAAATTCAGGCGTGATTTTTTGTCGAATATCTCGCATGAATTTAAAACTCCTCTTTTTGCCATACAAGGTTATATTGAAGCCCTGCAGGATGATGACTTTGAAGATAAGGAAATGGCAAGCCAGTTTTTAGCCAAGGCAGCCAAAAATGTTGACAGGTTAAGCTATCTTATCAAAGACCTTGACGAAATTTCCAAATTAGAATCGGGCGAGATCCCGATTAACCTTACCCGGTTTAAGATCAATGACCTGATTAAGGAGGTTTTTGAGTCGATGGAACTTAAGGCAAGGCAGCATAACATTAAATTAATATTTAAGCAAAAATATGATGAACCGATTTTGGTAAATGCCGACCGCGAAAAGATCCGCCAGGTGCTGGTTAACCTTATCGACAACTCTTTTAAATACGGAAATGAAGAAGGCAGCACCTCTGTAAGTTTGTTCGAATTGCACGATCAGGTGTTGGTTGAGGTGACCGATGATGGTATAGGAATTGAAGAAAAATACCTTCCCCGCTTATTTGAGCGCTTTTTCAGGACTGATACCAGCCGATCAAGGCAGATAGGCGGCTCGGGACTGGGGCTTGCCATTGTGAAGCACATTGTTGAAGCGCATGAGCAAACTATTAATGTTCGCAGTACAGAAGGTTTGGGATCAACTTTTGGTTTCACTTTGCAAAAATCAAGGCAGTCTTTACATTTGCCTAACATTCCCGTTCTTAAAAATTAACATTAATTTAACATTGCAAGGTTACCTTTGCCCAAATTCAACAAAAAATGTCATTAAACAGCATCTTTCAATACTTTGTTCCGAAGGACAAAAAAGTGTTTTTTCCATTATTTGAGCAGGCGGCGAGCAATGCTGTAGCCATGGCTACTATACTGGTTGAAACCGTGAAATCCGACAACCCGGCTACACGCGAAGAACTGTTTAAACAAATTGATAAATTAGAGAACAAAGGCGATGAAATAACCCACCAGATTTACCTGGAGCTGGGCAAAAATTTTATTACCCCATTTGACCGCGAAGATATACATGCACTGGCATCAGCTATTGATGATGTAGCCGATTATATTCAGGGTGCGGCAAACCGCATGAGCTTGTATCGTATTGATGATTTTAACGAACATATCGTTAAACTATCAGAACTTACCTTGCAGGGAAGCATAGAACTTGAAAAAGCAGTACGAGAACTGAAAGATTTAAAAAACGTACGCAGCATAGCTGATTCATGTATCCGGATAAATAGCGTTGAAAACCAGGCCGATTACGTTTTTGACCGTGCCGTGGCTGATTTGTTTTTGTACGAAAAGGATGCTATACGCCTTATAAAATATAAAGAAATACTATCAGTGTTAGAAACAGCGACAGATATGTGCGAGGATGCTGCAAATGTTATGGAATCAATATTAGTTAAAAACGCATAAACACAGTAAATGATTACACCCATACTCATTGTTGTTGTTTGCCTTGCCCTGATATTTGATTATACCAATGGGTTTCATGATGCAGCCAACTCCATAGCCACCATCGTATCAACAAAGGTATTAACGCCTTTTCAGGCGGTAATGTGGGCTGCTACCTTTAACTTTTTGGTTTACTTTTTTGTAAAAGATCATAAAGTTGCCAATACCGTTTCCAAAATAGTGCAGGAGCATTTTGTTACCATGAATGTAATACTGGCAGGCTTAATTGCAGCTATAACGTGGAACCTGATAACGTGGTGGTTTGGTATTCCTTCCAGCTCATCGCATACGCTTATTGGTGGCTTTGCCGGGGCGGGTATTACCAATGCACTGTATATGGGTTCAAGTGCCTTAAGTGCGGTTAACATGCATTATATACTCACCATTTTGGCATACATTGTATTGGCTCCGTTTATCGGCCTGGTGGTAGCTTATACGGTAACCATTATTATATTACACATCTGCAAAAATGCAAGGCCCTCGGTTGCCGAACGTTGGTTTAAAAGGCTTCAGCTAGTATCATCGGCCGCGTTAAGCTTTGCGCATGGCGGTAATGATGCGCAAAAGGTAATGGGCATATTGTATGTAGCCATATTTACATCGCATATTATAAAAGCCGGCGACCCAATGCCTAACTGGATTCCGCTGGCATGTTACTCGGCCATTGCACTGGGCACGATGTCTGGCGGATGGAAAATTGTTAGAACAATGGGCTCAAGGATTACCAAGATTACTCCACTTGAAGGCGTAAGCGCCGAAACGGCGGCTGCCATAACTTTGTTTTTTACGCAGCAATTTGGTATCCCGGTATCAACTACACATACTACAACAGGCGCAATTGTGGGTGTAGGCCTAACCAAACGTTTGTCGGCTGTTCGGTGGGGCTTAACCATAAACATTATTTGGGCCTGGATTATCACTATCCCTATTTCAGCCTTAATTGCCGCGGGTGTATTTGCTATATTAAGAGTGGTGCTTTAGTTTTAACTGCGCATAAATTTCTTTATTTTGGCTGATGAATATTTGTTGCATTATCTTGCATAAGATAAGTGGCGCAACAGCGTTTATTTAAAGTCGTCTTAAAAAATCATCACACTATTCAAACAGCTATACCCATGAAAACTAAATTTTTGCTGATCCCCTCAATGGTAATTTCAATTAGCCTTTGCAGCTATAGTCCCGTTAATAACTATCATACTGAAATCAGGACCATTAAATTAGCTCAGGATCCTTCTCCATTTGAAATTGCCGGCGCTTTAAAACAAGCCCTGCAACAAGGTACCGCAAAAAGCGCAGATCAATTATCGGCTGTTGATGGTTTTTTTAAAAATGCAGCAGTAAAAATCCTTTTTCCGCCGCAAGCTCAAAAGGCCGAAAAAACATTACGCGGACTTGGTTTGGGTAAAATGTGCGATGATGCCATACTATCGATGAACCGCGCCGCCGAAGATGCGGCCAAACAAGCCAAGCCTATATTTATAAGCGCTATTGAGCATATGTCGCTGGAGGATGCCACTAATATTTTACTCGGCAGTCAGGATGCAGCAACCCAGTATTTTAAGCGAACCACCAGTGCCCAGTTGACAATTGCTTTTAAGCCCATTGTTCAGGCCAGTTTAAATAAGGTAGGCGCAACAAAATATTATGCTGATGTAGCTAACGAATACAATAAAGTGCCTTTTGTAAGCAAAATAAACCCCGACATTAATGCCTACGTTACCCAAAAAGCTATTGATGGTTTATTTTATGAAATAGCGCAGGAAGAATTAAATATCCGGAAAAATATCGGCGCGCGCCCATCGCCATTAATGCAAAAAGTATTTGCCTTTGCTGATAGCAAGCATTTATAAAATAAACTAATTGCCAAATTTAACGTGAACGGTTACGGTTTGCGGTTTGCCATCAGAACTACCCGACCACATGGGTCCATCGTTTATTAAATCGATAGCCTTTTGATCGGTAGCGGTGCTTAATCCTTTTACCACTTTAATGTTGGTGATGTTTCCGTTGGCTGCAATAGTTACGGCAAGTTTTACGGTGCCGTTTTTATCATCGGGCGAAACGGCATTTTGCTGTAAATATTTTTTCAAGGCGGTCCACCCATCCTGCGGTCGGGCAGCCGTATACACATTGTTGCCAGCGTCCTTATTTTGCGACGAATAATCTGTAACAACAACTTCACTTAACGCGTTATTATTAGGCTGAAGGGCAATTGTTTTTAAGGAATCGCGATTGCCGGTAGTAACCGTCGCTGTTTGAAATCCTATGTAATTTATGACCAGTTTATTGGCTTTGCCACTATCAACCGGGATTTTAAAACGACCATCAATATCTGTTTGGGCTGTTTTATTTGTGCCCGCCACCCTAATGCTTACACCCGCCAGCGGGGCACCATCGTTTTTAGCAATAACGCGGCCTTTTAGGTAAGCTTTTGCCAGGTAATTGCTGTCATATATATGGTTGCTGCCCGCAGGCGCATTGTATTGAGCAGGATTAGTGGTTACGCCGGCTGCCTTTCCCTGCAATAGTTTATCGGTAGCTGTAGCCATTTTTTTAATGCCAAGAGCTGTGCTGATAACGGTATCGTTCTTTGCAACGGCTTTATATTGTTTTTTGGGTTCTGTGGTATACTGCATTACCACCATTTCATTTAACGGCGTTGAATCAGCCGCCGCCGGATTATTGGCCGGGGGCACTGCCGCAACATCGGCAGCAATTACAGGCTGAACTACTACTGCATGAGCTTCTTTTTGGCGCACAACCCTGGCGTATTGTTTTTTTTGTGGTGCCGGACTGAAAGCTGAAGCTTGAGTTTTATCCGCAATAGGCGCTTTTACAGAATCGTTTGACTTTTTTTCAGGTAGCGGCGCAATAATATTGGCCACCAGGGGCTTCTCAGATGGCTTTTTAATATACAGCCACCATCCGCCAACAGAAAGTACAATTAATACCGTTGCAGCAATGCCTATCATTCTAAAAGGAATGATCCGGGCGTTTTTACGGGCAACGCGGTTGTGCAAGCGTTCAGCAAGTTCATTTAATTGAGGCTGCTGGTTGGGTTGCGCACTTTCATAACCTTCAATAGCATCCATTAAAAACGGATCGTCCTGTGCGCGCTTTTCCAATTGGTGCATAGCCCGGGCATCAAGCTCTCCATTAAGATACTTCCTGATCATCAATATATCTGTATCGCTTTTACTCACTGCTTTTATCCAGACAAATTTTAAGATTGCGTTTCCCGTTTTGAATATAGCTCTTTACCTCGTTCAAGCTAAATCCCGTCAATTCAACTATTTCCTTGTAGCACTTTTCTTTTAAATAAAACAAGCTGATACTTTGTTTTTGCGTGACCGGTAATTTGTCCATACATTTTTCAAGCGCAGCCATAGCCTCTTCCCTGTTATTATCATCAGGATGCAAAAAAGATGTAAATTCCACAACTTCATCTAAATTAACCAGCTCCATCTTTTTGTCGCGACGCAATTGCATCAGGCAGTAATTGCGACTCAACACGTATAACCAGCTTCTGAATTGCTTAATATCATGCTGTCTTACTTTGGTTACCAGTTCCTCAAATATTCCCATCACAGCATCTTTAGCCAGCTCTTCATCTTTCAGGTATTTTAAGCAAACACCATATACCAGTGGTAAAAAGTTTTCATACAGCTTCCCTAACACAACCAGATCGCCGTTTTTGCGGTAGTTATTGAGCAGAGTGTCATTAGCTGCATCATCGGTTTTAATTGGTTTGAAAAAAAAGCTCATTATGGGGTGGCAAAAATAATTTTTTTAAATGGTTTTGAGGGCATCTTTCTTAAAAATCAAAAGATTATGAAAAAAAATGCATTGCTCACTTTACTATTTGCGGATATAAAACTATCTGCGGTTTTCTTGCGTGTTGAACGCCGGCCCGCATTTTTCCCACCTTGTACCGGGTTTTCTACGATTGTATAATGGCT
>Ga0206982_1097_pt1 | contig 28406 bp, 22 predicted proteins | sample Alteio_BWMinCont_18_FD_153493 | JGI IMG/M metagenome (GOLD analysis project Ga0206982, IMG submission 153493) | Enriched cells from forest soil in Barre Woods Harvard Forest LTER site, Petersham, Massachusetts, United States -... | ecosystem: Environmental > Terrestrial > Soil > Temperate forest >... | reverse complement strand
CGTCATTACCTATCAGGGTATTCCTGCTGATGGCTTAATTATATCAACCAATCAATACGGTCATCGTACTTTTTTTGGCGACAACTGGCCCAACCGGGCGCATAACTGGTTGCCCTGTGCCGATTATCCAGCCGATAAAGCAACTGTCGATTTTGAAGTAACCGCTCCGGATCATTACCAGGTGGTATCAAACGGTTTAAAGGTTGAAGAAAAGAACATCGGTGGCAACCAAAAATTCACCCACTGGAAAGAAGCTATACCGCTGCCCACCAAGGTAATGGTTATCGGCGTAGCCGATTTTGCTATTGACCATACCGGCGATGTAGGCCAGATTCCGGTTTATACCTATGTTTTTCCCGAAAGTAAAGAGGCCGGTTTTAAAAGCTATGCCGTTGCAAAAGATATACTGCCTTTCTACATTAAAAACGTTGGTCCTTATGCTTATGAAAAATTGGCTAACGTACAATCAAAAACCATATTTGGCGGCATGGAAAATGCCGGTGCTATTTTTTATTTCGAAAACTCGGTAACCAGCAAGGGCATTGAAGAATTAATGGCGCATGAAATTGCCCACCAATGGTTTGGTGATGGCGCCAGCGAAAAAAGCTTTGCGCACTTATGGCTCAGCGAAGGGTTTGCCACCTACATGACTAACCTTTATCTCGAAAATAAATACAGTACCGATACTTTAAAAAAACGGGAAGCGGCCGACAGGGTAACGGTATTAAAATTCGAAAAAAGAAGGCTAACCCCGGTGGTGGATACCGCCGTTAAAGATAATTACATGCAGCTGCTCAATGCCAATAGCTACCAAAAAGGCGGCTGGGTGTTGCATATGTTAAGGCGTAAACTGGGCGATACTATTTTTTGGAAAGGCATTCGTAATTATTACGCCCAATACAATGGCGCCAATGCCAATACCGATGATTTGCGCAGGGTAATGGAACAAGCAAGCGGTCAAAACCTGGAACAGTTTTTTAAGCAATGGCTTTATACTGCCGGCCATCCGCAGCTTAATATCAACTGGAAATATGATGCAGATAAAGGGATGATTAATCTCAGCATCAATCAAAATCAGGAGGTGCTTTATGATTGCTCGCTGCAAATTTCGGTTAATGGCCAGTTGCATAACATCGCCATAAAAGATAAAAACACTATGGTACAGTTCGCTGCGGCGCCAAACCCGGTGGTAGTGGTTGATCCGGATGTTAATTTGCTGGCAGAATTTAATGTGAATCAGTAGTAAGCTCTGTGCCAGGGCTAACGCTTATCTCTTTACACATAGATGAATTAATATTGCTCAAAAATGCGTACTTTTGTGCGCTTTTTGTATAACCGGGATTTGCCTTTTACCTTTAATATAGTTTTTTAAGCGGATCGCAGTTTGCAATAAATTTTCAATTGATATTATGTTAGAGAAATTAGAGGCGATATACCAACGCTGGAAAGATGTAGAAAATGAATTGAGCAGCCCTGATGCCATGGCTGATATGAAACGTTTTGCCCAGTTAAACAAAGAATATAAAGATTTGGCCAAGGTTGTGGATCAGTATAACATCTACCGCAACATTATGAGCAATATTGATAGCAATAAGCAAATATTGGCTACCGAAAAAGACGAAGAGTTTCGTGAAATGGCCAAAGCCGAGCTGGACGAGCTTTTGGTGCAGCAGGATGAAATGGAAGAGGCCATCCGTGTGATGCTGATTCCTAAAGATCCGGAAGATTCAAAAAATGCCATTATTGAAATTCGTGGTGGTACCGGTGGTGATGAGGCTGCACTTTTTGCAGGCGATTTATACCGTATGTATATGCGCTATTGCGAAAGACGCGGCTGGAAAACCGAGCTGGTTGACTATACCGAAGGTACATCAGGCGGTTATAAAGAAATTGTATTTAACGTAAATGCCGAAGAAGCTTACGGCAACTTAAAATATGAATCGGGTGTTCACCGTGTACAGCGCGTACCGGATACTGAAACCCAGGGCCGTGTACATACGTCTGCTGCAACCGTGGTTGTATTACCAGAAGTTGATGAGTTTGATATTGATTTGCAGGTGAGCGATATCCGTAAAGATTTATTCTGTGCTTCGGGTCCGGGTGGGCAATCAGTAAATACTACTTACTCTGCCGTAAGGTTAACCCACTTGCCTTCGGGTATTGTGGCCCAGTGTCAGGATCAAAAATCGCAATTAAAAAATTACGACAAGGCATTGCAGGTATTGCGTTCACGTGTTTACGAAATGGAGCTGCAAAAGCACCTGGAAATAACATCAAAAAAACGTAAAACCATGGTTTCTACAGGTGATCGTTCGGCAAAAGTGCGGACATACAATTATCCGCAGGGACGTTTAACCGAGCACCGTATAGGTTTAACCATATATAACCTGCCCGGCGTAATGAACGGCGACTTGCAGGATATTATGGAAGCCCTGCAGTTTGCCGAAAACGCAGAAAAATTAAAAGAAGGAACGATTGCTTAATTAAGCCGGCATTCGTAAATATATAATTATCATTACAGCCTCTTTAGCATATTTATTTGTTAAAGAGGCTGCTTTGTTTTGATCAGCAGTCTCTCCGGCATGCTGATTTATAAGGCTAGTGTCAAAAAATAAGGTATCAGGCCTTTTACATTTATTTCAACTTCCTTTTCATCTTATTTTCATAAAGCCAGCCTACTTTAGTTCTCAACGGTGACGATACTTCCTTTCCCCTGATTGGAAAAGGTGCATTAAACCGATTGCTGGGCATACAAATAATTATTCCGGCAGCTCCAATACGTTTACAGTATTTAAATAATGAGCTTATGTTAGCCATAAAAACTTTAGCACCCAAGTCAGTTATCTTCAGGCGTATTGTTCGTTTGATGGGAGATCAGTTTGAAATTAGTGTTGTTGGCAATAACCCCGGCTGGGCTGATGAACGCATTGACGATGCAATTGCCGAAATAAACCGCGTTGAAAAATTGCTAAGCACTTTTAGCGACGACAGCGCAGTTAATGAAATTAACCGTAACGCCGGCATAAGCCCGGTAAAAACAAATGCCGAAATTTTTAAGCTGATTGACCGCTCCCTGCAAATATCAGCACTTACTCATGGCGCATTTGATATTACCTACTATACTGCCGATAAAGATTCAGATAATACCCCTGTTAAAACTACTGCAAAAAAAGCTGTTAGCTATGTAAACTATCAAAGCGTAGCGCTTGATGCAGAAAAACAAACCGTTTTTTTGAAAGAGAAAGGTATGCGCATTGGGTTTGGTGCTAACAGCCGTGGTTATGCTGCCGATAGAGCCAAATATATTCTGCAAATGCAGGGAGTAAGCAGCGGGGTTATTAATGCCGGTGGCGATTTACTTACCTGGGGCCTGCAGCCCGATAACGAACCATGGACAATTGCTACCGCCGATCCATCGCAAAAAGGAAATTCTTTTGCAAACATCGATATCAGCAATATGTCTGTTGCTACTTCGGTTGATATGCAGAAATATACCGCAACTATCAACAATAAGCAATTAAATACCATTAACCCTAAAAAAGGTTTCCCGGTAAGTGGCATTAAAAGTGTAAGTATAGTAAGTCCAAGTGCCGAACTGGCCGATTCAATGGCTACGCCTGTAATGTCAATAGGCATAAATGCAGGTTTGTACTTAATAAATAAGTTAAATCAACTGGCCTGTATCATTGTTGATGATCACAACAGGGTTTATACTTCAAAAGATATAAATATTACCAATTAATATAAAATATGCCCGCCCCGGCGGATGTATGGTTTAAAATAGTAATTTAATACCGGCTTATTCAAGGTTGGTAAAGCAATTAAACAAGATCTTAACTAAGTCCCAATTATAAAAATCATTTCAGTGTTAAAATTCATGGTGTTAAACATAAACATTTTTTATATTTAGTATAATAAATGTTCAATGCCATGTTGCTTAATATTAACCAGTTAGCTGCTTAATAAAATACTATTTGAAAAAATTTTAATACTTTTCTCCTCCTTCAATGATAAAGTGGCTTGCGTATATTGTAGTATTTTTGATATTTGCGCCATGTTTAACATCTGCTAAAATAAAAAACAATCATTTTCATATAATTTCTAATACATTAGAGACAAGTTTGTCTTTTAATGTAATTACTATTGATACCACAAATTCAAAGAAAAAACAGGAACAGGAAAATAAAAAGAAGATTAAGGAAGTAGCAGAAGCAAAGAAACAGCCGAAGCCTGAAAAAATTGAACCGGCAGATAATACGGCAACATCACCCAAAACTAAGCCAAAACGGCAACGCAGACCCGAGGGGTTGGAAAGACCGCCCGAAATTCCGCGGCGAAGTGGCAATTAACAAAATCAGCAAACCGTTTATTGAATATTGATGAAATACATTTTCATATTGCTTTTCCTGATAGTTTGTAATGCTGTAAATGCTATTACGGTAAAGGTTTGTTTTTTTGCCGATACGGATAAGCAGGTTCATATAACAGCCGATACCGATACCGTATTCAGAAAAAGATCAATTTCAGTTGGAGCCAGCTATGGTAGCGATATCCAGTTTTTTGGCCGTACCGGGCCCATTAAATACCCTTTTGTAAGCACCGATGCTATTTACAATACAAAATCGGGCTTCTTTTTATATACATCCGTTTATAAGGTTTTAGGTTACAATCCACTGGTTGATGAGCTTGACCTGGGCGCAGGCTACCTGTTTAACTATTCGAAGAAATTTTCGGGGACTATCAGTTATACCAGGTTTATATTTAATAAAGATGCAGCCGCAGTAATAAAATCGGCATCGGCCAATGATATTGATTTTAAAAATACTTTCGACTGGAAATTTGCCAAATCAAGCATCACCGGCGATTATCTTTTTGGCGATGCAAACGATTACTTCATCACCCTGAATACCTCCAAATACATTGAAACAAGCTGGAGTGTTTTTGACGATAAAGATTATCTTTCCTTTAATCCTACCATCAGTGCTATTTTTGGCACGCAGAACTTTGTGGAAAAATATTCGGTTGATAACCCGGATAAGCTTAACCTGGAGGAACTGCCACCTCCATCGTTTCCAAGAGGGGAGCGCGTCCCCAATTATGATAACGGACGGTTTAATGCCCTTAACTACAGTTTTAAATTGCCAATAGCCTACAACAGGCCGCATTATACTTTTGAAGCATCGTGGAAATATTCTATACCTGTTAACGTTGAAGGAGCGTTAAAGAACAGACATGAAGTGTTTTTTAACCTGACATTTTTTTATCTCTTTTTTTAAATATTTATATGAATGTTTTAATAATTGAAGACGAAAAAGCGCTGGCAGAAGAGCTCGAAATTTTTCTGACCAATTATAATTATATCTGCGAGATCTGCTTTAACGGGACATCTGCATCCGAAAGAATTGGCGTTAACCTGTACGATTTTATTTTAATTGACCTGGGTTTGCCCGATTATGATGGCCTGGATTTGTTAAAGGAGGCAAAGAAACACAACCCCGAGGCCGTTTGTATCATCTTAACCGCCCGTGCCGAGGTTTATGACCGTATTAAGGGGCTTGATTTGGGTGCTGATGACTACCTGCCCAAACCATTCTCACTGCTTGAATTGCAAAGCCGCATGCAGGCTATAACCCGCCGTAAGTTTGGCTTAAAACAAAACTTAATTGATCTGGGCGGCTTTTTAATAAACCTTACCGATCGTACCATATCTTACTACAATACCGAGGTTAATTCTATCACCAAAAAAGAATTTGACCTTATAGCTTACCTTATTTTGCACAAAAATCGTACTTTATCGCGTTCACAGTTAAGCGAGCATATTTGGGGAAGCATTATTAATGATGACTACGATTCAAATTATATTGATGCGCACATCAAAAATATCAGGAAAAAACTGAATGTGTTTGCCCCGCCCGATTGGTTAGAGACGGTACGCGGATTAGGATATAAAATAAAGATAAGTAGTTGATATTTATGCCTCTGGGCAGGAGGGTTTAAACGCTAAACATTTGAAACTAAAAACCAAGCTTACGCTGTTCAATGCCCTATCAAAACTGGTGATAGTAACCATTTTTGTTATGTTGTTGCCTGCCCTTATCAAAAATATAAACCAAAATTATACCGATAATAAACTCCGGAAACAGAAAGATAAACTGCTCCGCATTATAAAAATACAAGGCATAAAAAACTACAGCGATGCCAGTTATTATACCCCGTTAAAAGAAGATTACGTAAGTATAGGTGTTGACTCATCGACCGAGGTGTTGGATACCATTAAAAATGAGAAACGCCTTATACAGGGCGATACCATTGAATACCGGATACTTAGCCACAACTTTAATGCGGAAAGTAAAAAATACCTGATGGAGATTGCCATTAGCGTTGATGCCATTACAGAAACAACTCGCCCGCTTCAGAATATTGCTTTCCAGGTGTTATTGGGCATGATATTGCTGACGATAATGGCCGATCAGTTTTACTCGACCTATGTATTGCGGCCACTTGGCTTAATTATTAAAACCAAATTGATAGGCCATAAATTCCCCAATTTTGGATCGTATGATAAGGTGAAAACGAGTACCTCCGATTTTGAATACCTGGATATAAGCATCTATAAAATGATAGAGACTATTGAAAGTACTTTTCAAAAAGAACGTGAGTTCATTTCCAACGCTTCGCATGAGTTGATGACGCCGATATCTATCCTGCAATCGAAAATTGAGAACATGTTTGAGCAGGAGGACATTGCCGACGAGCTAAAAACACGCTTGCTGGAGATGCAAAAAATCCTGAACCGCTTAAAAAGTATCACCAAAACATTGCTGCTGATATCGCAAATTGAAAACGAGCAGTTTTTAAAGGAAGACAATATCCCGCTTGCTGAATTAATACAGGAAGTATATGATGAAATTTCTATCAGGCTGCAGGATAAAAATATAAGCTTTGAGACAGCCATACCGGCCGACTGGCAATTAGTTAAGGTAAATAAGTTTTTACTTTTTAACCTGTTTTTTAACCTGATTAACAATGCGATAAAGTATAACAAGGAAAACGGCGAAATTAACGTTGTTGGATTGTATCAAAACGATATTTTTTCCGTAAGTATAAATGATACAGGGATTGGGATTGGTGCCGAACAGTTGCCTTTTATTTTTAACCGGTTCAAAAAATTCAGGCAATCGCTTACGCAGGATAGTTTTGGTTTGGGTTTGCCTATTGTGAAATCAATAGCCGAATTTCACAAGATGAAGATAGAAGTAAGCTCCGAAAAAAATATGGGCAGCAGCTTCAAGCTTATTTTCCCTGCCGGGCTGGTTAAAGTAGGTTAGTTAGATTGTAACAAAAGCGTAAATTATGCCATTCTAATGGAAAACTAATGTAAATAATGGCTATATTGTATATAGATTTGTGCTTGCGGAGTAAGAAAAAAAATAATAAAATAAATTAAACCTTCTTACTGATTTTCCGTCTAACGATTATATTAGTTTATTTTTAAGTACTTATACTTTAAATAAGAAAAATCTGTTAATAAGTTTATTTAGATATAAAAATGAAAAAGTTGTTTAAATACGGTTCCGGTTTGTTTCTGGCCGGGCTTTTGTCAATAATAATGATTGCACCTGCTAACGCTCAGCGTGGTTTCCACGGTGGTGGCGGCGGCGGTGGTGGTTTTCATGGCGGCGGTGTTAGCAGTTTCGGTAGTTATCACGGTGGTTCTACGCACTTTGCCGGTGTAAATAGCTACAGATCTGGTGCTGGTTATTTTGCAGGCGTTGGCTATCATGGCGGCGCTTTTTACAGACCAGGTTTTGGTTATTATGGTTACCCGCACTGGGGTTTTTACGTTGGTGTGTTGCCATTTGGCTATTATCCATTTTATTGGGGTTCAAGCCTGTATTACTATTACGGCGGCGTTTTTTATACACCGTATGATGATGGTGGTTACCAGGTTACGGCTCCTCCTGTAGGTGCCGGCATTCCTGAGCTTCCGTCAAATGCACAAGCTATAAAAATTGATGGTGTGCAATATTATGAAGCCAGTGGTGTTTATTATAAAGAAACCACCGACGATAAAGGCAAAAAAGTATATGTTGTTGCCGGCCGCGATGGCGTTTTAAATACCGATCCTGGTACTACTGACCCTAATGCGAAAGTAAGCACTGCTGCTCCGCAGGTTGGTGATATTGTTAACGAATTACCCGACGGATGCCATAAAGTTTCCCTGAACGGAAAAAAATATTATGTGTCTCCTAATGATATTTATTATGAAAAAGTTACCGACCCTAATGGCAATGTAGCTTTCAGAATAGTAAGTCTTCCTTCCCCTGATGATGAAAAAGGCGCTTAATTTGCTGTCTTTTGTATAATGAAAAAGCCTTCTGCGTGTCAGAAGGCTTTTTCATTTCATAACATTGGATGCAATTCAAATTGCCGCGTTTACACACCAGATGTTCCGATGGAACGTTAACACCTGTTTTAATGCCGGACTACCAACCATTTGTCCTTACAGGACGAAAAATGGAGTTGATCGTCCTGTAAGGACGAATGGTTGGTAGAAAAAATATTCAACAACAATTTTTACATTCCATCGGAACGTTTCGTGTGTAAACGCGGCAACTTGAATTGCATCCAGCTATTTTGAAATCAACCAGTTAAACAGTACTTTCGTGATATGATAAAAAGGGTAAGCGCTTCGTTTTTGGTGTTACTGTATTTAATTACAGCAACCGGCTTTGCGCTTAATTTGCATTATTGCTGCAGTCAAATCATCTCGGTAACAGTAAATTCTCCTGTAAAAAATTATGGTGAATTTGCTGCTTGCAAAATGAAATGTTGCCAGGACAAACATATCGAGGTAAAAGTTAAGGATGCGCATCAGGCACAGGCACAATCGGTTTTAGCAAAAACGGCTATAATCAGCCTGCCTAAAATGTTCTTTCCTGCTTTCGCTTTTTCATTAGGTAGTGCCGTTGAAGCAAAAAACTATGGCAAAGATCCGCCGGATGTATTAGCTAACCAGCCTGTAATTTATCTTAAAAATTGCGTTTTCCGTATTTAATCAATATTAATCAAAGCCTGCGGGCAGTTAAAAATGAACCCAAGTTTAATTTTTTTACGATTTAATATTTGATAACAATGAAAACCCTTAAAATATTCCTCCTTCTTTTAATCCTTTCAACAGGATTAGCTCATGCACAATTTTCCAAAGCCGAATTGCAGGTTAGCGGACTAACCTGTGCCCTATGTTCAAAAGCTACCGAAAAATCCTTACGCACGCTTCCGTTTATTAGTGACATTAAAACCGATCTGCTTCACAATATTTTTATCCTCACCTTTAAAAATGGCGAAGCGATAAATTTTGATCTGATCAGCAAAAAAGTGCAGGATGCCGGCTTTTTTGTCAACAGTTTAAAAACCACTTTTAATTTTGATGGTGTGAAACTGAGCAGCAATACCTTTAGTTATGGTGCGGATACCTTTAGGTTAATGAATGCGGCAGATAAACCACTTGCCGGTGAAGTAGCTATAACCCTAATTGATAAAGGTTTTGCGCCTAAATCGGTATCAAAAAAATATCTCGGTCAAACTACCGACGCTGCGCCGGCAAATGGCAGCCGTATTTATCACGCAGTTATATAAACTTTATTTGTTTTTATGATGAAGCATTTATTGTTGGCTATTGGCCTTGTGGCTATAGCTTGCCCTGCGTTTTCGCAGGAGCTGTATGTAAATACCGAACCGGCCAGCAACATGGCTACCAATTCGTTAGGCATACGGTTAGAGAACCAGGAGTTCTTTAATCCCGGTTATAAAAACCGCACTACGTTTGAACTAATGTACGGCGCCACTAAAAATCTGATGGTGCATAGCTCCTTATACGTATCAGATTATTACGAAAACCAGCAGCATTTTGAAGGCGGGAGTGTTTACGCTAAGTATCGCTTTCTATCGGTCGATTCGGTTCAAAAGCATTTCAGAGGTGCCTTTTTTGCTAAATTATCAAGCATCAATAACCCGATAGTTAACCAGGAAATTACTTTGGAGGGCGATAATTCAGGCTTGCAAAGCGGTGTGGTGTTTACCCAATTATTGCATAAGCTGGCGCTATCCGGCTCTGCCAGTTACCTGCACGCATGGGATAATGCCGGAGATAATCATCTACCGCTTGGTAATGCCCGCGATGCTATTGCGTATACGCTTTCAACCGGATATCTTTTATTGCCCACTCAGTATAAAAGTTATGATCAAACCAATTTGAATTTATATGCCGAGTTTTTGGGTAAAACCAATCCAGGGTACGGGCAAAGTTATTTGGATGTGGCCCCGGCAGTGCAACTGATTTTTAACAGTTTGGTGAGACTAGACTTTTCTTATCGTGTGCCGCTTTACAGCACTATGCAGCGCAATACAGCGCATATGTACCTTGTAAGACTGGAATACAATCTGTTTAATTTATAACTAAAAGGCGCTGCATCATTAACATGCAGCGCCTTTTCTATCTGATATTGGTTTATTTTATTTCGATTGCAATACTATTGTTGCGGCTTGTAAACCATCAGAAGTTGCGGTGAAAGTAATATTGCCACCCTTGTCTTTTGATTGTACAATAGCCAGCGCCAGGCCGTTAAATGCCTTGCGGTAATCTGCTTTAAACGGATCATGACTCACTTCATCGCCATTATCAACACTCGCTATAAATGCATTGCCATTTATTTTAAAGTTTACCAGGTTATTAGCGTCCGGTACTAAATTGCCGTCCTTGTCCAATATTTTTACAGTGATAAAGGAAAGATCTTTACCATCAGCTTTGATGTTCTTCCTGTCGGCAATCAGCTCAATTTTAGCAGGCTTACCTGCGGTATGGATTTCGCGGGTTAAAATTACTTTTCCATCCTTGCGCGATACGGCTTTAAGGGTTCCGGGCTCAAATTTTATGCGCCACATTACGTGCAGGTCGTCGCCGGTTTTCTTTTTTATGCCTAATGATTTTCCATTCAGGAAAAGCTCCACTTCATCGGCATTATTATAAAACGCCCATATGTCAACAGTTTTTCCGGGTGTCCAGTTCCAATGCGGGAAAATATGCAATACCGGTTTATTGGTCCACTCGCTTTGGTACATGTAATAAATGTCCTTAGGGAATCCGGCCAGGTCAACAATACCAAAATATGAACTGCGCGATGGCCATGTATATGGTGTAGGTTCGCCCAGGTAATCAAATCCGGTCCAGATGAACATGCCCGAAAGAAAATCGTACTTTTTCATCACCTTCCAGGTAGCCTCATGCGTTGAACCCCACGCGGGGCGCACATTGTCATAGGCAGATACGCTATTATCGACGTTTCCATCAGTAAATGGCTTATCCCAGCGGGAAGGCCAGATGCGTATACTATCCGATGGCATATCATAATGTCCCCTCATTTCGAGCCCCGAAGTAGTTTCAGTAGCGATAAACTTTTTACCCGGATAACGGTCATGAAACTTAGCATAATCAAACTCGTGGTAGTTATAGCCAATTAGGTCAATAGCACCCGATTTAATAATTTTATTGCTGGTATCAGGCCTGTCGTTAGCGGTGGTGATAGGTCTTGTAGTGTCCAGACTATGAACTATCCCCGCCAGTTCTGGTGCAATACGCAGCGCAGAAGTATCGCCCTGCTGAGGGATTTCATTGCCAATGCTCCATATAATTACGCTGGGGTGGTTCCTGTCGCGCAATATTTGGTCTTCCAAATCGCGTTTATGCCATTCTTTAAAATACAGGTGATAATCAAATTTGGCTTTTTTCCATTCCCAGCAGTCAAAGGCTTCATCCATTACAATAAAACCCATTTTGTCACATAGATCAAGCAGCTCCGGCGCAGGAGGATTATGTGAAGTACGGATACCATTACAGCCCATTGCTTTTAAAATCTGCAATTGGCGTTCCAATGCTCGGGTGTTAACGGCGGCACCTAAACTGCCTAAGTCGTGGTGGTCGCATACCCCTAAAATTTTCATCGGCTTGCCGTTTAAGGAGAAGCCTTTATCGGCATCAAAATTGAAATAGCGGATACCGAAAGACGTAGTGTAAGTATCCATGACATAACTACCCAGCAAAAGGCAGCTAACTGCCTTATACAAGTACGGACGATCAACAGACCAAAGCTGCGGATTTGTTATGATCAATTCCTGGGGAACAATTGCTTGAGATAACTTAGGAGCACTTGTCACATCAGAGATAATGCTTTTAATTTCTTTGCCAGTCTCGTCATAAATGGTAGTTTTCAACTTAAGCTGAACAACCCCTACCACCTGGGAAGTAGGACTTTTAACCTCTTTGCCATTCTCATCAACAGTAGTGGTTTTTACCACCTGTTTGCCATTTTCCGGATCGTTAATGCTTGTTTGAATCTGTACAGTAGCTGATGCATCAGTTACGTTTGGCGTTTTGATATAAGTGCCCCAATGATCAATCGCCGTTATATTTGTAGTAACCAACCACACATTCCGGTAAATACCCGAGCCCGAATACCAGCGCGAATTGGGCTGCACAGAATTATCAACCTTAACAGCAATGGTGTTTTCACCACCAAAGTTCAGGTAAGGTGTTAGTTCATACCTGAAAGAAATATAGCCGTTGGGCCTGAAACCCAAATGATGACCATTTACCCATACATCGCTTTTTTGGTATACGCCATCAAAATCAATATAAACCCGTTTGTATTTGGAAGATGCCGGAATGGTGAACGTTTTACGGTACCAACCGATACCACCCGGTAATGCACCGCCTTCTGCGGTGGCAGGGTTGTCTTTGCTGAACTTGCCTTCAATACTCCAATCGTGCGGCAGGTTGAGCAGGCGCCAGTCGGCGTCGTTAAGACTTGTTGTTTGTCCGTCAGTAACATCACCTAAGTGAAAATGCCAGTCTTTATCAAAATCTGCAATAGATCTTGTCTCCTGGCTATACCCGCTATAAGGCAATAAAACAATAAAATACACACACAGCAGACCGATGGCCCTTTGCAAAGAAGCTTTGTTAATTAGCATAATGGTTTATTTAGGTAATAACTGTATAATCGACACTAAATTATAAATAATTATTGAACGATTTATAATTTGATAAAGATTTACGAGATCACATGATTCATTATAAGAATCTGTTTTTGATTTAAATTATTTTAAATTTGTGTTATGGAAACACTGATAGTTCATCCTGAAAACAAGAAACAGCTGGCTGCATTAAAAGCTTTTATGAAAGCTTTTAAAATATCCTTTGAAGAAGGTAAATCAGCTTATGAGCCTGAATTTGTTGAAATGATAAAACAAGGCGACGAAGATCTTAAAGCAGGTAAGGGTGTTGTTGTTGATATTGACAATTTATGGAAGTAGTATTTACGCCGAAAGCTTTATCAGATTTAAATGATTGGCAAAAAAGTGGAAATACAGGTATACAGAAGAAAATAATAGAGTTACTTCAATCCATCCGTGAAACCCCATTTGAGGGCATAGGAAAGCCTGAAAAATTAAAGCACGAATTGTCCGGAAAATGGTCGCGGCGAATTAATCATGAACACCGCATCGTATACAATGTCGACGGTGAAAAAATAAACATCTACTCTTTAAAAGGACATTATTAATTAAGTAAAGTGCCCTACTTTATGTCCTTTACATTTCCCTCATTATAACATCCATCCTATTTCGTATTTTTGCAGCAGATAAAAAGCCATCAACTGATGAATACTGATGCTGTTAAATTGCTGCAAGGCCGTTACTGTAATTCTTTAACCGAATATTCGCGTTTTGTTACCCGTGAGGTGGCCATTGGCGACGTACCCATGGGTGGCAATAACCCCATCCGCATTCAAAGCATGACGACCACCGATACCATGGATACTATGGGTACCGTTGAGCAGTCTATCCGGATGATTGAAGCAGGCTGCGAATATGTACGTATTACCGCGCCCAGCATTAAAGAGGCACAAAATCTAGCCGAAATTAAAAAACAACTCCGTCAGCGTGGCTATACTGCGCCATTGGTTGCCGATATTCACTTTACGCCTAACGCGGCCGAAGTTGCCGCCCGCATTGTAGAAAAGGTACGCGTAAACCCCGGTAACTATGCCGATAAAAAGAAATTTGACCAGATAGATTATACCGATGCCGAATACCAGGGCGAACTGGATCGTATTTATCAGAAGTTTGCCCCGCTGGTAAAAATCTGCAAAGAATATGGCACGGCAATGCGCATTGGTACCAATCATGGCTCTTTGAGCGACAGGATTATGAGCCGCTATGGCGATACCCCGCAGGGTATGGTTGAATCGGCCATGGAGTTTATGCGGATGTGCGAAACGTTGAACTATTACAACCTTGTGGTCAGCATGAAATCAAGTAACCCGCAGGTGATGGTACAGGCTTACCGTTTACTGGTGGAGACGATGGTTGCCGAAGGAATGAATTATCCTTTGCACCTTGGCGTAACCGAAGCCGGGGACGGTGAAGATGGCCGTATCAAATCGGCCGTAGGTATAGGCACCTTACTGGAAGATGGCCTGGGCGATACTGTTCGTGTTTCTTTAACCGAAGAGCCTGAAGCCGAAGCGCCGGTAGCCATTGCTTTAGTGGAACGTTACTCGAGTCGTAAGTCATTAGTCGAAAGTCGAAAGTCATCTAATGGAAATGCGACTCCGGGCTTCGGACTCCAGACTTCGGACTTCAAACACAATCCGTACGAGTATAAACGCCGCCACACTTATGAGGCCAATGCATTTATTGGCGGCCACATGGTGCCGCGGGTAGTAGTCGATCTGTCAAAAAAGAACTTAAAAGATCCTGCTGTTTTGAATGATGCAGGCTACCTGTATTCGGCCTTGCTGGATAAATACAACATGGCCGATCAATCGGTTGATTTTGTTTATCTGGCGGATGAACTGCCATCGTTCAACTTTCCCGGCAATCTTAAACAGCTTTATAATTACAAAACCTGGCAACAATTGGCAGATAAAACCATGTGCCATCCGCTGTTTACTTTAACAGAATATATTGACAATACTGCCGACCGGTCATCAGCCTTAAACCTGGTTTTAGTGAAACCTGCCGATATTGAGTCGGACGAATTTGGTGCATTACCTTTTGATCAGTCATTGGTTTTTGTACTGGAAACTAACGAGCTGCATGGCATGGCCGATCAGCGTCAGTTCTTCTTTCAGATGGAAGAACTAGGTTTGGAGGTTCCGGTTATTATTAAAAAAAGTTATTCCTTTGATGCAGATAGTAGGGTTTCGGCTATCACCAACCTGCAATTATACGCAGCCACTGATCTGGGCGCGCTGCTGGTTGATGGCTTTGGCGATGGTATCTGGATTGATGCACGAGCAATAGATACTAAAGCAATTACCTCTACAGCATTCGGCATTTTACAGGCCACCCGATCACGCATTTCAAAAACAGAATATATCAGTTGCCCAAGCTGCGGCCGTACCCTGTTTGATTTGATGATTACTACCCAAATGATCCGCAGCCGTACCAGTCATTTAAAAGGGCTTAAAATTGGTATCATGGGTTGCATAGTAAACGGCCCCGGCGAAATGGCCGATGCCGACTATGGTTACGTAGGTTCGGGTACCGATAAGGTAACCCTGTATCGTGGTAAAGAAGCGGTAAAGAAAAATATCAACTCGGCCAAAGCGCTTGATGAGTTGATCGGCATTATTAAAGAAGATGGTAATTGGGTAGAGCTGGAAGGCTAATTAACCGGCGTAAAATCTGCAAACATTTTGTAAGCTTCATTTAAAGTATGCAGGGGTACATACTCGCAAACTTCGGCATACTCACTCCACATCTGTAAAACAGCCGCGTTATTGTGCGCTTTTTGTATAGCCTCTTCGCTCAGCCATTCAAAAACTTCAACAATTGTGCCGTCGGCAGTTTCGGCAATAACCGGCACACGATCTGTTACCAGCCCTTCTTTCTTCAGGCGTGGCACATGTGTTTTGGCCAGTTCTTTTAAGGCATCGGCTTTGCCGGGTTTGGGCTTATAAGCCACAATTACAATACGTCCCATAAAATAAGATTTATGTAAAATATAAATCTAAGCAATCCTTCCCAACAATAATCACGTAAATACCTACCGGAGAATAATATATTTCACTAGATTTGAAATCAATTAATTTAGTGACCACGAGGTATTTAAAAATAACCCCTGTTTTGAATGACTGGTACTAACCATACTGCACTTGCACAGTGTTACAAAATGTTTATTTGCAGGCTGGCCTGTATTTTTCTTTTTTCTGTCCCTTTATTTTCATATGCGCAAATTTCTGATGTAAGGTTCAGACACATCAGCAATGAGCAGGGACTTTCCAACAGCACCATAAATTGTATATTTCAGGATAGCCGCGGTTTTATTTGGTTTGGCACACGTGATGGTTTAAACCGCTATGACGGGGTTAAGTTTAACATCTATCGCAATGACACGAAATTAGCAGGCAGTATAAGCGATAACTTTATTCGTTGCATGTATGAAGATGCCCGGCACAAACTATGGGTAGGTACCTCATTTGGCTTAAACTGCTTTGATCCGGTTACCAATACTTTTACGGTTTACACCCATAATGAAAAGGATGCCAAAAGTATTTCCAGCAATGTAATTACTTCTATCTGTAAGGCTGATGATAATCATATTTGGGTGGGTACGCTTGGCGGCGGTATTGAATTATTTAATGTTGCCACCAGCCAAATACATCATTTCAGGCACAATAGTAATAACGCGGCAAGTATCAGCAGCGATACGGTTAATTATATTTACCGTGATAAAAATAACAAAATCTGGATAGGCACCCCGGCCGGGCTTAACCAACCCGATGAAATAAAACAATCATTCAAGCTTTACGGCAATCGTAATGTTAATATAGTAGCAATTACCGCCGATACTCATAACAATTTATGGCTGGGCACAGCCGCCGATGGCATTTTATTATTTAACCAGGCTGATGGAACCTTTAAAGCTTTAAAGCATAACGAAAAAGATGCCGGAAGTTTATCGGGCGATTTGATATTGTGTTTGTTTACCGATAGCAAAGGCAACGTTTGGGCCGGTACCATAAACCAGGGCCTTAACGAGTATGATGCAGCGAATAATTCATTTTTCAAATATGGCCCACGGCCCGAAAATGCCGGAAGTCTTTCAAATACCAGTGTTTCTGCCGTGTATGAGGATAGCCAGGGCGATTTGTGGATTGGCACTCACCGCGGTGGCATTAACCAGTATACATCAGATATTGATAAGTTTAAGTTGTATAAGCAAGGTGTTTCCAACAATGGTTTAAGCTATAACGATGTAAAGGCCTTTTATCAGAGCAGTAATGATAAAATATGGATAGGTACTGACGGCGGCGGCCTTAATTTGTTCGATCGTAATACCAAAAGCTTTAAACAGTATAAATACCAGGCGGGTAATGTTAACAGTCTGTCGTCTGATGCGGTACAGGCTATAGCCGCCGATGCTGATGGCAATATTTGGGTTGGTACCTGGGGCGGCGGCATTAACCTTTTAAATGTCAAAACAGGCAGTTTTACCCGTTTTAAAAATGATCCGAAGGATAAGACCTCCGTTAGTTCAGACTTTTTGCAGAAAATGTTCCTGGATAGTAAAGGTAATTTTTGGGTGGCTACCTATTACGGCGGATTAAACCTGCTCAACACCAAAACACATCGTTTCACCCGGATAACCAAAGATCCTGATGGCGTTACCGGCCTGCATGGAAAAAATATTGTTTCCATTGCCGAAGACAATAACAGCAATGTTTGGTTTGGTACCGATGATGGCGGCTTAAATAAATACAACCTCAATACGCACAGGTTTTCGCATTATTTAGAAAAAGAAAATAAGAATACCGATTCGCGGGTAATATTTACTGATAGCCAGGGCCGGCTTTGGCTGGGTATGGAGGGGCTTTATTTGTACGATGCCAAAAAAGATAAATTCAAGCTATTTACCAAAAAAGCGGGTCTTTCTACATTGTTTATTAAAGGCATAACCGAGGGTAACAGGCATAACCTTTGGATATCAACCTCATCCGGGCTTATTAAGCTCAATCCATCAACAACCGAATGCAAGCTATTTAATACCTGGGACGGCTTGCAGGGAATGGAGTTTGAAGCCAACTCGTATTTAAAAGCTAATGATGGCGAAATGTTTTTTGGCGGAGTTAGAGGCTTTAACAGCTTTTATCCCGATAACATCAAAATAAACAATTTTATCCCGCCGGTTTATATTACCGATTTTCAGATTTTTAATAAAAACATAACGCCCTCGGGCAAAAATTCGCCGCTTAAAAAAGATATCAGCTATACCGATACCATTCAGTTGGATTATAAGCAGTCGTTTATATCGTTCAACTTTGCGGCGCTCAATTATGTTATAACGCGTAATAACCAATACACATATAAGCTTGATGGTGTTGACGACGACTGGATTAGTGCCGGTATGGAGCGAAAGGCAAGCTATACCAATTTGGCGCCCGGTACCTATGTTTTCACTGTAAAAGGATCAAACAATGATGATGTGTGGGACAATAAAGGGGCAACAGTAACAGTTATTGTTTCGCCACCGTTTTGGGGTACGGCATGGTTCAGGATATTGGGATTCCTGCTCGCAGCATCGGGTATTTATGGCTTTTATGCTTACCGGCTAAACAGGGTAAACAGGCAAAAGGCGGAGTTAGAAAGACAGGTAAGAGAACGCACCGCTGAAGTTACAGCACAAGCTGAGGAACTGAAACAACAGTCGGACGAGTTGCATGCGCTAAATGAAGAGCTACTGTCGCAGTCGGAAAAACTGACAGAGCAGTCCGAAAATTTGCAGGAGTTAAATACCACCCTTATTGCACAAAAAATGCATGAAGAAGAGGCCCGTAAAGAAGCTGAAAAAGCCAACCAGGCAAAAAGCATTTTCCTGGCTACCATGAGTCATGAAATACGCACGCCTATGAATGGCGTTATTGGCATGGCTTCCTTATTGGCCGAAACTAAACTTGATTTTGAACAGCGCGAATACACCGATACCATAATCAACAGCGGTGAAAGTTTGCTGAATGTTATTAATGATATTCTTGATTTCTCGAAGATAGAATCGGGCAAAATGGAAATAGAGCACGAAGATTTTGATCTGCGTGGCACTATTGAGGAGGTAATGGATTTGTTTTCACTTCGTGCTTCCCAAAAAGGATTAGATCTTATTTATCAGCTGGATATTGATGTGCCTGTTCATATTGTTGGCGATAGCTTAAGGCTTAAACAGATATTGATCAACCTGATCAATAATGCCATGAAATTTACGGCTAAGGGCGAAATATTTGTTAAAGTATACCTGGCAGAACAACGCACAGATGAGGGATTTGATATTTGCTTTAGTGTGAAAGATACCGGCATAGGCATACCTGATGAAAAAATAGATTCGCTCTTTAAAGCCTTTTCGCAGGTTGATTCGTCAACTACACGTAAATACGGAGGTACCGGGCTTGGCCTGGCTATTTGCGAAAGATTGGTTAATTTAATGGGCGGCAAAATTTCGGTTAAAAGTAAAGCCGGCGAAGGCTCTGAATTTGATTTCTTTATCAGTACCATCGAGAGTAAAAATGCCCCTGTGGCATCGCCCGTCTGCGATCTTAAAAGCTTATCGGGTGCGCGCGTATTGGTAGTTGATGATAACAAAACCAACCTTACCATCCTTAAAATACAGCTCGAACACTGGAGCCTGGCAGCTACCGAAGCGGGGTCGGCACATGAGGCATTAGATATACTTGCCGGCAACCAAAATTTTGATTTGATTATTACCGATATGGAAATGCCCGGCATGGATGGCGTGGAGTTTGCCAATGTATTAAAACAAAAAGGGTCAAAGTTACCGGTGATAATGTTAAGCTCTATCGGCGATGAAACCAAAAGGAAGCATCCGGGATTATTTTCGTCAATACTGGTCAAGCCGGTTAAACAGAATCATTTATGCCAGGCCATACAGATTTCGCTCAATTTACAAAATGAAATTAAACAGGAAAGCAGGCCCGATAGCCTGTTCCCGGTTGATTTTGCGCTGGAGCATCCCATGGAAATATTGATTGCCGAAGATAATATCATCAATCAAAAACTGATTGAGCGCATCCTGAATAAACTAGGCTATAAACCCGATATGGTTGAAAATGGCCAACAAGTGCTTGAACAAACCGGCAAAAAAAGCTACGATGTAATTTTAATGGACATCCAGATGCCGGTAATGGACGGATTGGAAGCCACTACAAAGCTCAGAAAATCGACCCAAAAACAACCGTATATTATTGCCATGACGGCCAACGCCATGAAAGAAGACAAAGAAATATGCCTGCAAAGTGGCATGGACGATTACCTGGCTAAACCAATGAAGTTAAGCGAATTGATTGATGTTTTGAAAAAGGTGAACACCGTTGCCGATCATCAAACCAAGGGTTAATACCCTGCCTTTGCCGGTGTTGTCGCCGGCACACCTGCGGGGCTTATACACCATACAAGCTTTACGTTACCTGTTGGTCACTTCCTTCGCCTTTGCCGGTATTGTCACCGGCAAACCGCAGGGCCTATACACCATACAAGCTTTACGTTACCTGTTGGTGACAACACCCAACAGGGGCACAGATCATCAATTAAAAGCCTAATACTCCAACCACTTATTTAATTTAAGATGCGTCTTATCTCCCTCGGCGTATTTGCCAAACTGGTCGTTCAGCACGCGCAGGGTTATGCCTTTGTTATCTAACAACAAATCTTCGTAACAGCCCTTAAATAATACCTGTTTTACCTCCCAGTCTTTACGCGTCCAGCTTTTGGTGGTTTCTACCCATTCAGGATAAACAACCACGTGTGCTGCTTTTGTTTTTATGCCGATGGCATTGGCGTCGGCATTGTTCAATACGGTACAATTGGTGAGCAATTTGGCGGTGTATAAATGTTCCGGCTGCTGGTATAAAGCTTTCGGTTCGCCCGATTCTAAAATACGACCTTCTTTTAAAACAACCAATTCATCGGCCATTGATAATACCTCAGCCGGATCATGCGATACAATGATCACCGTTAAGCCGGTATCCTTTACAATTTGCCTGATATCGTGCTGTAAACCTTCGCGAAACGAGGTATCTACCTGGTTAAAAGGCTCATCGAGTAATAAAATTTCCGGTTTTACAATAATAGCCCGTGCAATGGCTACCCGTTGCTTTTCGCCGCCGCTTAAACTGGCAACCTGCTTATCGGCCATGTGGTGCATTTTAAGCTGCTGCATTATTTTTTCGGTTTTTTCCTGCTTGGCCTTTAAATCGGTATGGGGCAGCATAATGGCAATGTTTTCCCACACCTTGGCGTACACGTTCAAATCATCGGTGTGCTGGGTAACCATTTTCATGGAATCATGACCAGGAATCAGTTTCTCTGCCGGTCCCCAAATACGTTCGCCCCTAAACTTTACCTCACCGCTATCCGGCGATAGCAAACCATAAAGCAGTTTCAGCAGGGTGCTTTTGCCGCTGCCGCTTTCGCCTATTATGGCCGTTATTTTACCCCGTTTTATGGTAATATCCGTTTCCTTAATTCCTGATCCCTGTTCGCCCGAATAAATTTTGCTTACCGAAGTTGCCTGTAAAAGAGGTGTATTTGTCATGACTGGCAAAGATATTGTAAATTTGCCGACATAGCGATGGGTTTAAAACCCATCGCTATATTGAAAAGAATAATTATTTTAAACAACTACGTTATAAAGCTGGCAGGGTTTCAAAAAACTTTACATTTTTGTTGATAACCTGTGCTTGAATTTCCACTCAATTCTACTCAACTTCGCAATCCAAATTTGTTTATGATCAATCACAATAAAAAAGTAGCTGCCGAGCTTTCTATCGCCGAAAAGCAGGTGAGCGCTACTATTGCTTTACTTGACGAAGGCGCTACTGTTCCGTTTATATCCCGCTACCGTAAAGAAGTTACCGGAGAACTTGATGAGGTGCAGGTAACTACCATACGCGACAGGATGCAACAATTACGCGACCTGGATAAGCGCCGCGAAGCTGTTTTAAAATCACTTACCGACATGGGCAAGTTAACGCCCGAACTGGAAAAGGCGGTAAACGAAGCTGAGACAATGGTTTTGCTGGAGGATATTTATCTGCCTTATCGTCCGAAAAGAAAAACACGTGCCACTACAGCCCGCGAAAAAGGTTTACAGCCTTTGGCCGATTTGCTACTGGAGCAAAAACGTATAGATGTAGAACTGGAAGCCACCAAATTTATTGACGAAGAAAAAGGCGTTAAGAGCCTGGAAGAGGCATTAGGTGGCGCAAGGGATATTATTGCCGAAGTTATAAGCGAAAATGCCGAAGTGCGCGCCCAAATGCGCAGCCTGTTTATTGAAAAGGGTGTTTTTCAGTCGAAAGTAGTGGAGGGGAAGGAAGAGGCCGGCATTAAGTATAAAGATTATTTTGATTGGTCGGAGTCTGTTAAAACGGCACCATCGCACCGTGTGTTGGCGATGCGTCGTGGTGAAAAGGAAGAAATTTTATGGCTCGATCTGAAGCCTGAAGAGGACGAAGCTATTGATTTGCTCGAAAAAGCATTTGTAATAGGTAATAACCCCAGTGCCGACCAGGTGAAACAAGCCATTACCGATGGATACAAGCGCCTGCTGAAGCCATCGATGGAAACAGAGGTACGTTTGTTCACCAAGAAAAATGCTGATGAAGAAGCTATACGCGTATTTGCAGAGAATGCACGTCAGCTGTTATTGGGCGCACCGCTGGGTCAAAAACGTACCATGGCTATTGACCCCGGCTTTCGTACAGGCTGCAAAGTGGTTTGTTTGGATGAGCAGGGTCAGTTGTTGGAATACACCGCAATTTTCCCACATACCGGCGCAGGGCAGGCTAAAGAGGCAGAGAAAACGACCAAACATCTCTTCGAAAAATATAATATTGAAGCTATTGCCATTGGCAATGGCACCGCAGGCCGCGAAACAGAAGTGTTTGTACGTGCGCTTAACCTGCCAAACGTGGCTATAGTAATGGTTAACGAGAGCGGGGCATCTATCTACTCCGCATCAGAAGTTGCGCGCGACGAGTTCCCGGATAAGGATGTTACCGTGCGTGGTGCAGTATCTATCGGCCGAAGATTAATGGACCCATTGGCCGAATTGGTAAAAATCGACCCAAAATCAATAGGCGTTGGTCAGTATCAGCATGATGTGGATCAAAATAAACTGCAAACTTCATTGGATGATACCGTAATGAGCTGCGTGAACGCCGTTGGCGTGGAGCTGAACACGGCATCAAAACAAATATTGGCCTATGTGTCTGGCTTAGGGCCGCAGCTGGCACAAAACATTGTGGAGTACCGTAATCAAAACGGCGCCTTTAAGCGCCGCGATCAGTTAAAGAAAGTGCCGCGTTTGGGCGATAAGGCTTTTGAGCAGGCGGCAGGCTTCCTGCGCATTCATCATGCCGAAAATCCGCTGGATACCAGCGCCGTTCACCCCGAGCGTTATGCTTTGGTTGAACAAATGGCGAGTGACTTAAAATGCTCAGTAAAGGAGCTGATGAGCGATGACAAGCTGCGCAAAAGCATCCCACTACTAAAATACACGTCAGACACCGTAGGATTGCCCACATTGAACGATATTATGGCCGAGCTGGCCAAGCCAGGCCGCGATCCGCGGGAGCAATTTGAGGCCTTTAGTTTTACCGATGGCGTTAATGCCATTACCGATTTAAAGGTAGGCATGAAGCTGCCCGGCATTGTAACCAACATTACTAATTTTGGCGCTTTTGTTGATATCGGCGTTCACCAGGATGGTTTGGTACACTTGAGCCAGATCACCAACCGCTTTATTAAGGATGCTAACGAGGTATTAAAAGTGCATCAAAAGGTTGAAGTAACAGTTACCGATGTGGATATTAACCGCAAACGTATTGCTCTATCCATGAAAGATAGCGATAAGAGCGCTGCACCTGCTGAAAGAAGAAACGACGACCGCAGGCCGCAAAACAATAACAACAACCGCCCTGGAAATAACAACAGGAAGCCAGAGCCGCAGCATGAAACAGACATTGCCATTAAACTGGCCGCGCTGAAAGATAAATTCAGATAGGGATATATTTCCTATTATTTATAGAAGATCCCTCTTGTCATCCCGATGAAAGAGGGATCTTCTGTGTTAGATAAGTATGCAGCAGACCTATCTAACGCAGAAGATGTTTCACTGCGTTCAACATGACAAAGGGGAAATACGTTATTTAAAATACTCCGCATATTCGGCAGGTATGCCGTTGATGGGTTTTATTTCGATTTGTTTGTAGTAAACTTCGGCTGCTTCGCTCTGAATTTGAATTTTACCTTCAACCAGTGGTTTGGCTTCATTGCCTACCATGTAACGGCTATTTGACAGCGCCATAACTACCTTGCCGTTTACAATGCGGATGCTTTTATCGCCATAGGTAATCAACTCAATATCGTTCCAGCCATTCTTATTTTCCGCATCTTCGCCTGCGTGGCAAAAATTACCGTTGCCGGTACCTGAACCAAAGGCCATCAGGGTGCCATTTTTATCAAAGTAATAGTTGTTGCCATCTTTCCTGGCTTTTACGTCTGATCGGGAGCTGGCTTGCGACCAATAATCGCCCATGCCTTTTTCAGTAACCTGAAACTCCTGCGATAGCATCCACGTGCGCCAGTATTCAACACCGCATGGGCCCTGCGAATGATATAACACGCCCGAATCTTTATCTTCATTTAAACGGGGTGAGTACTTGTGTACACCCCATTTCATTTTCAGCTTTAAGTCGTAATTTTTAAAGCTTTCTTTAGTGAATACACAGCCGTAAATGTCGCCATCAATTTTTAATACCGGTTCGCCGTCCTGCATTATTACAGAAAATACATGATCCTTATTGATATTGTAGCCAATGGGTTTAATGTCGTTTCCACTGCTATCTTTTGGTGCTGCGCCTTTGTATCCTTCATGAAATTTAAAACTCTGGTAAATTTCCCATTTAGATAAGGTTTTATCCAGCAAAGGTGTCCATTCATTTCGCGGCTGAAAGGAGGTACACATTAAGAATATTAATGCTATAAAAGCAGTTGTAAACAAAGATTTCATAACCACTAATTTCAACAATTTAAATGGATAGCAACGGCAGTAAAGTGGTTAAATGATTACTAATAATTCAGTTAGCTTAATACATCCGGAAGATCTGCGCCCCTGTTGGTGTTGTCACAGGCAGGTAGCGTAAAGCCTGTTTTGAGTCACTTGCGCTTGTCCCGCAAATACATGACACACAAAGAAACAGCCCGGTACAAGCGAAACACCCCACCACTATAAATCAATAAGTTAACCGCTCTTGCGGGGCAATTTGGGACAGTGACTCGTCCTGAAAAAAGTTGACACTCAAAATTAATAATTATTGTTACTTGTTTGTCGTGTTAAAACGTGGATAACACGTTGTGTTATCCACGTTTTAACACGTTTTTCTTTTTTTGCTTCTTTTTTTCTTTTTAAAAAACTCCTGCTTTTGTGGAAAAACCATCCTGCTCAGCCATCCATTATTTCGGCTGTTTCCGATCGATACTGGTAATAATTCTTCCAGCTCTGCTCAAGTCCGCCATGTGCCCGGTGTGCCAATGCAGGAGTTAGCATACTGACGCTACTATGGGGCCTGAGGTAATTATAGGTTTCAACAGCCTCTTTAACCGCTGCCTGGGCCGAGCTTATGTCGGCAAAAACATCTTGCTTTAAAACCTCTGTTTTTAATATGCCATTTACTCTTTCTGCTATTGCATTCTCTCGTGGATCCCCACTTTGGGTCATGCTGATACCGATCTGATGCTTTTGTAAAATGTCTATATAATCATTACAGCAATATTGTGAACCACGGTCTGAATGATGGATCAACCCTGTCGTATCGCTACATCCACCGATAGCCATTTCCAGTGCTGCTACAGGTCCAGTGGCATACAGATTGTCGCTCAAATGATAACCTACTATCTTACGGCTGTAGGCATCTGTTACCAAGCTTAAATAGCAATGCCCCTCATCAAGCTCTACATAGGTAATATCGCTTACCCATAACCCGCCCGCACATACCGGACTAAGGTCTTTTGCCAAATCGGGATACTTTCTCATCCAGTTACTCGAATCTGTCGTTTTGGGCTTGCCCCGACGTCTTCGGCCTATCAGAAGCCAGTTGGCCCGTAATAGCTTAAAAAAAGCATCCCGCCCTATCTTTAACCGATGTCGACGCATAAACGGCGACAGCATGAACAGCAGCTTGCGGCCGCCTATCCTCGGTTGTACCTTGCGGTAGGCTTTTACCTTTTCAATGATAAATTCTCCAGCGAATGCCTGTTGTTCCTTTACAACCCGATCCTTATAATAGGCCTGACGGGAATAGCCTGACAATGCACAAAGACGAGACAAATTGCCCCTCCCTTTTCTTTGTACTATTCTCCTGATTGCCTGGCTCCCGCTTTTTTTCTGATATTCGCTCCCATCTTTTCATCGGCTATGTCTATCATCGTCTCCAGCAACTCTATCTTCAGCCTTGCCATTCGTAGCTCTTCCTGTAGCTCGTCAACCGCTGTAGGCATTTCCTGATCAATGTCCGATTTCCTTGATGTCCAGCCCTCAACACGCTCAGCTCCCCGCTTCGGCGCTTTCTCTTTTTTACTCTTTCCCATCACTAATCTGTGGATCGTGCTCGATGAACACCTGTATCGCTCTGCTAAACTACGATATGTCCCCCGACCTGCCAAGTAATCTTTTCTTACCTGTTCTCTTAGCTTTTCTTGTTCCATTTTGTTGACTCCTTTTGTCAACCTATTTCAGGACAAGACACAGCGTGGGCCAAAAATTTGCAAATTTATCGAAAATGTTGTTTCAGGGTGGGACATTAATTTCGTGGCCATAACCCGTTTATAATGACGTTTTTCTGGGGTGAGGTGCTGTAGTCGCCTACAGGCATAATAATCTGTGGGCAGAGTCTACGGATAGCGGGAAGTACAAAATGTCAGAATCAGAATTTGCAGAATTAAAGAATGAACAGAATAAACTATTGCATCCTGGAAATTCTAAAATTCAGTAAATTCTGATTCTGACAAAAGATTCACCCCCATCTGGCGCAAGAATGACGGGCGGGACCAAGCGCAAATGCTTCTCGTGACACCGTGTTTGAAGGTAAATGCAAAACGCTTTGGGCCTTTGCGCTGCATACTCGCGGCAGGCGGGAAATCTAATTACTTATGCTAAATTTATTATTTTATCTTTATTAAGGCTTACTTATTTTTTTGCAAAATGCTCACCCAATCTCGCGGCAGAAAAGAGAAAGTTATCGGCTTAGCTTGTTAAGCAATACTATTTTAAAGAACAAACCAAATGGTGGACGCTGGATCAAAGAAAATAGCTGTTAGGCTGATTAAGCTTTAAATAAAAATTTGAATGAAGTTAAAAACTATTGATGCATCATCGTTAACACCGGCCGAAATGCAAGTTTATTTGCACTATGCCATTGCACCCCGGCCAATATGCTTTGTATCCACTATTGACAAAAACGGCCAGGTTAATTTAAGTCCGTTTAGTTTTTTTAATGTTTTCAGTATCAATCCACCGATATGTGTTTTTTCGCCGACAAGCAGAGCGCGGGATAATACCACTAAACACACGCTTGAAAACGTTTTGGAAGTACCTGAATGTGTGATTAATATTGTGAACTACGATATGGTGCAACAAACCTATTTAACCAGTATGGATTACAAAAAAGGCGTAAATGAATTTTCGAAAGCCGGGTTTACTGAATTGGCTTCGGAGACGATAAAGCCACCGAGGGTAGCGGAATCGACCGTTCAATTGGAATGTGTAGTGAATGATGTGATATCGTTAGGAAAAAACGGGGGAGCGGGTAATTTAGTTATTGCCGAGGTGAAAAGGATTCATATCAATGAAGCGATTTTGGATGCTAATGGCAAAATAGACCCGCATAAAATAGATCTGGTGGCTCGTTTAGGCGGCGATTGGTATTGTAGGGTAACCAGCGATAATTTATTTAAAATTTCCAAACCAACAGGCAGTGCCGGAATAGGTATCGGCGTTGATGCTTTTCCCAAAGAGGTTAAATGCTCCAAAGTATTAACCGGGAATAATCTGGGCTTATTAGGACTTGTTGAAACGCTACCATCCGATGAGGAGGTAAAAGCATTTAGTAAAACCGATGAAATGAAAGAACTGCTTGATGCTACAATTGGTGACAGCCGCACCCTGCACCTGCATTTAAAAGCCAGGCAATTGTTAGATAATGGCCGGGTAATGGATGCCTGGAAAGTGTTGTTGATGTAGTTTATTTATTGACCTTGTCATTTCTATCTGGAGT
>Ga0206982_1095_pt1 | contig 28666 bp, 28 predicted proteins | sample Alteio_BWMinCont_18_FD_153493 | JGI IMG/M metagenome (GOLD analysis project Ga0206982, IMG submission 153493) | Enriched cells from forest soil in Barre Woods Harvard Forest LTER site, Petersham, Massachusetts, United States -... | ecosystem: Environmental > Terrestrial > Soil > Temperate forest >... | reverse complement strand
TAATTACCACCAGCATTATTAAGGTGTTTAAAGCCAACCGCTATGGCTCTGGGTATAATATTGCCGTAAACTCATTATTTCCGGCAAATAGTACGTTTGCAGTGCTTTTAATATCCTCTTTAGTCATTTTATTAATATAATCTTCATAGTGCAATACCCTGTCTTTATCTGCATCATGAAACAAAATATTTTGCAACATACTGCTCCAGTAGCCATTTTCTTTTACTGATGTGCGGTATTTCTCTATCCAGGTATTCTTCACTTTTTGCAAGTCCTTCTCATCCGGGCCTTGCTCCTGCATATTTTTTATTTCGTCTTTGGCAGCAGCTATAAGCTTATCTACATTTTCAGGGCCACAAGGCAGGTGCAGGGTTATACTATAGTGTTGGTAAGGTTCTTTCTCTACCCGGCTACTAAAGCCACCGGTATAAATGCCACCCAGTTTCTCGCGCAGATTCTCTATTACTTTTATGTTTAGTATATCAGCAACTGCCTGTGCTTTCATACCCAGGTCTTCAGAATAGGGCACTTCGCCATAGTGTACAGATATGATCAGGCTCTTCTTTTCTTTGCCCTTATATATATTCATAGTATGTACACCACTTATTGGCCGCACTCCATTGTCCTTAAAGCTTGCTGGTTTGTTTTCTTTAGGCAGGCTGCCTATATAACGTTCTATCAATGGCAACGCTACATCTGGCACTACATTCCCCACTACAAAAAAGTGGTAACCATCAGCTGCCCCAAATTCGTCGCGGTATATTCGTAAGCTCCTATCCAGGTTTATATCATCAAAATCAGCCGCACTCGGGAACGGTCTTTTAGCCAATGGGTTTCCGTTGTATAATACCTTATTCAGGGTATCTGCAAAGGCAGCCTGGGGGTTAGAAGATATAAACTGCAGCATCGTCTTCGATTTGTCCTTTAGTGCATTAAACAACCCTTCATCCTTCCTTGGCTGAGTAAGATATAAGTTCATCAGCTGCAACATACTTTCAAAGTCATTCACGGTGCTTTTACCACTCACATCGTCTGCTATATCGCCCATACTCACAGATACCGATATAGATTTACCGGCAGTCACCTTTTCAAGGTCACTAGGGCTAAAGGTACTTACACCCATAGCATCCACTATTTCAGTTGCAAATTGTGCATTATTCTTATCCGCAAGTCCGTAGTTATTTTTGCCACCTTTCTTCAGGCCGATCATTGTTATTTCATCACTTTTAAAAGTGGTAGGCTTTATGGTCACCTTTATACCATTGCTCAGGGTATATGTTGTTGCATCCAGACCAGCTTCTTCTGTTTTGCTTACTACAGTCCCGGGTGTTGGCAGCGTGGTCATCAGGTTTGTAGCTACAGCTTTCTCTTCCGTATTTTTTATATCCTGCTTCAGGGCTGCGTTGGTCATGGCCAGCAGCTCATCACTTGTCGGCAGGTTCAGGTCGGCCTTATCTGGTCCGGTTATCAGGCTAAAGGTATTGCCATTTTTTGTCCATTCAGCCAGCAGGCCATTCAAGTCTGCCAGTTGTATGGCAGGTATCATGGTTTTATAATAACCATATTCTTTTTCAATACCAGGGAAAGGTTCATCTTCAGTAAAAGCGCGTATATATTCTTCCGTATAAGTACCGCTCTCTGTAGTATGCCGTTCGTTGTACGTTTTTTCAATGCTGCTCATCATATCCTTCTTTGTACGGTCCAGTTCGTTCTGTGTAAATCCATATTCCCGGGCTTTTATCAGTTCACCTGTCATAGCATTTAAAGCTTTGCTTGCGCCATCCTTACCAAATGCTGCGCCCAATCCAAAAGATTCATAACCTTGTATCAGGTCTTCAAAAGATGCTTCAGCGCCCAGGAATGGTGGGGTACTACTCTGCGCCAAATCGTTTAGTCTTTCATTCATCATTTGCAATACCAACTGGCGTTCCAGGTCTTCCTTGTAGTTTTCAATAGTTACCTGTTTACGTTTGGGAGTATATGGGTACAATATCTGCAATACAGAGTTGGTCGCTTCCTTATCAGTCACAACCATAGCCTCAGGCTTTGTGCGCGGTTTCACATCCGGGTGAAAACGGGCCTTCTCGTTTTCAGGATTTTTGATGCCACTAAAATGCGCAACAAGCATTTTCTTAGCCGTAACGGTATCTATATCGCCTACTATTATTACTGCCTCCAGGTCAGGGCGATACCAGTCTTTGTAAAAACGGCGTATCTCTTCATAATTAAAATGCTTAAGTATATCATCCTTACCTATAGGCAAACGTTCAGCATATAAAGAGCCTGAAGCAAGCATAGGGAAAAATTTATTCAGCATACGCATGTTGGCCCCTTTTCCTAGCCTGCTTTCCTCAAGCACAACACCACGTTCATCATCTATGTCCTTATCGGTCAATAAGGCGTTATGGCTCCAGTCTTCTATGATCTGGAATCCCTTATTAATGTTATCAGGTTTATCTGTTGGTATGGGTAGTATATATATGGTCTGGTCAAATCCCGTATTTGCATTCAGGTCGGCACCAAATTGCACTCCTATGCTCTGCAGGTAGCTCACCAGTTCATTCTTCTGGAAATTTTTGGTACCATTAAAGTTCATGTGCTCCATAAAGTGAGCTAGCCCAAGTTGCTTTTCATCCTCTAGTATAGATCCGGCCTTAACTACCAGCCTTAACTCCACTTTATGTTCAGGCTTGTTATTATGGCGTATATAGTAAGTGAGCCCGTTAGCTAGTTTACCGGTGGCTACTTCAGGGTCCACAGGAAGTTTCTGCCTATCACTGCCTATCCCTTTTATTGCGGCAATCGGTTTGCTATGCGTTTGGGCATGAACATAGCTATTGCCCGAAAGAGAAAATAAGACAAAAACAGATAATACAACTTTATTGAAACGCATGTATTGTAAAAATTTAAACAAAGTAACATCATTTGTTTACAAACTTTTCATAAAGACATGCTCTTTTCTAGCTAAAATATTGTTACAATAAACGGCTTCATATCATATTTCAATGCACCGCTTTTAATGAAAACATTATCTTCGTCCCGAAGCATTTTTAATTTATGGCACTTATAAAATCTATATCCGGCATCAGGGGAACAATAGGCGGTAAACCCGGCACAGGCCTCACCCCCATAGATGTGGTAAAGTTCACTACAGCTTATGGCGCATGGATAGCCCGACAAGGCGATAACAAAACAATAGTTCTCGGTCGTGATGCCCGCATATCTGGCCTTATGGTACGTAACCTGGTAGCTGCTACTCTGCAGAGCATTGGCATGAATGTAATAGACCTTGGACTCAGCACTACCCCTACAGTTGAGATGGCGGTAAAACTTGAAGGTGCAGCCGGCGGAATCATTATTACTGCAAGCCACAACCCCAAAGAATGGAATGCCCTGAAACTTCTAAATAAAGATGGTGAGTTCCTAAGCGCAGATAACGGCCAGTGGTTGCTTGACTATGCAGAGAAAAACGAAACTGTTTATTCCGAAATAAACAAAATAGGCACCTGTACAGAAGACAACGATTATATAAACAAGCACATTAACATCATCCTCGAGCACCCTCTTGTAGATGTAGCTGCTATTACAAAGAAAAATTTTAAGATAGTTGTTGATCCTGTTAACTCTACAGGCGCCATCGCCGTACCTGCATTGTTAAAAGCATTAGGGGTAGAAGATGTTACAGTTATTAATGAAGAAGTGAATGGCCGCTTTGCACACAACCCAGAGCCGCTGCCCGAAAATCTTTCTGAACTGTGCTCTGTAGTTAAAAAGAAAAATGCATCATTAGGTATCGCCGTCGATCCCGATGTGGACAGGTTGTGTTTTGTCTGCGAAGATGGCAGCCTGTTTGGCGAAGAATATACATTGGTTGCAGTGGCTGATTACATATTGTCCCACAAAAAAGGCAATACAGTTTCCAACTTGTCTTCTACACGTGCACTTAAAGATGTTACTGAAAAACATGGTGGCGAATACTATCCTAGCGCTGTTGGCGAAGTGAATGTTGTGACAAAGATGAAGGCAGTAAATGCGGTAATAGGTGGTGAAGGTAATGGTGGTGTAATAGTGCCTGAACTGCATTATGGCAGGGATGCACTCATTGGTATCGCATTGTTCCTTACTCATCTGGCAAAAAGTGGGAAAACAGCAAAAACCCTGCGCAGCACTTATCCCGACTATTTCATCTCCAAAAACAAAATAGAGCTGGGCGAAGATGTAAATGTGAAGCACATATTTGAACAGATAAAAAAGAAATACAAAAAACAACCCATCAATACAGAAGACGGCCTGCGGGTAGAGTTTGATAAAGACTGGGTACACCTGCGTACTTCCAATACAGAACCTATCATCCGCATATATGCCGAAAGCCATACAGAAACTATGGCCAACAATATAGCTAAACGTATGATGGAAGACATAAAAGAAATGATGCTGGCAAAATCAGAATAAGTCCAAAATGAAATACATAAAATGGGGCAGTCTATAAAGGCTGTCCCATTTTGATTTGCTTATAAGCGAACAAAGCAATACCGTTTGGACTTAAAAATAGGCATCGAAACCGTTCGTCTAATATATTCAATATGATAGGGCAAATGACGAGCGAAGTTTCATAAGAAAAGCTGAATCTATATTCAGCCACCTTTTTTTGTGCCGATTCTTCATCGGCCTCAAAAAACCAGTGGCCCTTAATCACGGAACCAATACTTAACGCGCAGCAAAGCTATCTTTTTTGAAGGCGGAGCCATTTCAAAAAAGTGTCTTTTTTCTTTGCTTCGTTTCTTTTTGGACAAGCAAAAAGAAATGAAGGTTCTCGCAATTACGAAATACAAAAACAGAACAAAAAGAGTTTAATACCTGAAATATATCTCAGTTGCCCCAAACCCATAACGGCCATGCCATTCATTGGTGAAGATGAACACCTCAGGAGTATTTTTCAATATTTTGTGTACCTCGTCTTTTAGTTTTCCCTTGCCCAGTCCATGTATAGCCACCATGCGCTCTTGTTTATTTACAATGGCTAATTGCAAGTAGCGTTGCAGGGCATCCAGTTGTATTTTAATTATTTCAGCATTGCTCATACCATCCGCATCCCCAACCAGCGCTTCTATATGCAGGTCCACTTCAGTCTTTGGCTTTTCCAGCTTGCTTATATTGGTACCGGTTATATAGTCTGGCTTTACAGTAGGTATGTAATGTTCTTTCTTAACCTTTTTAGGTGGTAAAAATTCGCTGGTAAGCAGGTAGCTGAATGTTGGTGTCCCCTTATGCAGCACATCGTTTATATGTTCAAATAATTTCTGTGGTCGTATCCGCAACACTCCATCAGCTGGGGCCAGGTCTTTATTTGTAGTATCTGTAAGCTGCCAGTTAAAACGTGGCTGGTCGTTCATGTCAGCATAGGCAATTTTATGCAAGTATATATCGCCAAAAGCGTGCAAGGTCCCCTCGTGCTTAAACTCGGATGCCTGCAGCAATTGCACATCATAAACAAACTTTACCGGGTGTGGCATTTCATTAATGAGGTGTATTTTTACATGGTCCACTATATCCTCCATTTCCTCGGTCTTAAATACCGGAACAAATGAAAGATATATCCCCTTAGCCAACCGTGGCTTTCTAAAAGCAACTTTCTCCACAGGCAACTGTTCAGAATATACCGGTTCCTTCTTAGCTTTTTTCTCTGTGAACCATTTCAGGTACGGGTGGTCTATCTCGTTGATGTAAACAGGAAACCGGGTACCATTTACCTCTACTTCTATCATTTCCTTATTAATATAATCGGTAACGTGGCCTTCCTCCCCGCTTTGCTTCAGCAATATCTTATCCCCTATCGTAAATTTCATACATCCTGTTGTTGCAGGAAAGCTATCATTTTAGCTATAGCTTTTCCCCTGTGGCTTATTGTGTTCTTTATATTAAGGGGTATATCCCCAAACGTCTCTTCAAAACCATTTGGCTTGAAGATGGGGTCATACCCAAATCCATCATTACCTTCCGGCGCTTGTGTTATTTCACCATCGCATCTACCTTCAAAAAAGTAAGTTTCACCATCCCATATCAGGCAGATCACCGCTTTGTAATAAGCACTACGGTCGGTTTGTCCTTCCAGTTCTGCCAACACCTTATTCAGGTTTTGCACATCATTCCTTGTACCAGAATAATGTGCACTATCTACTCCCGGCTCTCCCCCCAACGCTAACACGCACAAACCACTATCGTCGGCAAACACATTCTTCCCGCAAAACTCATATATAGCTGAAGCCTTAGCAAGTGCATTCTCTTCAAAAGTATGGTAAGGTTCCGCTATTACGTCTGTAAATCCAATATCCTTAAGCGATAGCAGTTGCACATCATCCAGCAAAGCAGTTATCTCCCTTATCTTGCCCTTGTTGTCCGATGCTATGACAAGTTCTTTCATACTGCGAAATTAATCAATTCCAAGGTGGGATGGATTACACTTAATTCAAACTACTACTCATTACTAAACAATAAATCGAGCACTCGTTTCTATCAATTATTTGATTTTTGCAAACAACGGATTGAAGCTTGCAAATGATGTCACTCCATGCAATTCTACCTTTGTATCATCAAATTTTAAAACAAAACGAGATGAAAACAACAAACAAAATAGCATTAGTAACTGGCGGTAGTCGTGGTTTGGGTAGAGATATGGCGCTTAGCCTGGCACATAAAGGGAATAATGTGGTACTCACCTACAACAGTAAAAAAGAAGAAGCGCTGACTGTAGTTGCAGAGATTGAAAAAACAGGACAGAAAGCCGTCGCCTTGCAATTAAACACAGCCGATACAAAAAGCTTTGATACTTTTTTTAAACAAGTAGCGGAAGTATTAAAAAATACATTCAATACAGATCGCTTTGATTTCCTGGTAAATAACGCTGGCATTGGTATTAATGCTCCTTTTGCCGAAACAACAGAAGAGCAGTTCGACCAGTTGATGAACATTCACTTTAAGGGTGTGTTCTTCCTTACCCAAAAGGCATTGCCTTTTATAAATGATGGTGGCCATATTATTAACCTATCCACAGGCTTGGCTAGATTCTCTATGCCCGGATACGCTGCTTATGCAAGCATGAAGGGCGCTATAGAAGTGCTCACCAGGTACCTGGCAAAAGAAGTTGGGGTACACGGCATAACTGTAAATGCCGTTGCTCCCGGCGCTATAGAAACCGACTTTGGCGGTGGTGTAGTACGCGACAATGATAATATAAACAAACATATAGCTGGCATTACTGCATTAGGCCGTGTAGGCCTGCCAGAAGATATTGGTGGTGTAGTTGCTTTCTTGTGCAGCGATGACGCCAGGTGGGTAAACGCACAACGGATAGAAGTAAGCGGCGGAATGAACCTTTAAACAACTAGGATAGTGATAAATGCCCGGCTGATGTTTTCAAGCCGGGCATTTATGTTTTATTCTGCAAGCTTCAGTCGCCACGTAGCATGTATTTTCCCCATCTTGCCCATGTTCGCAAGTTGCTCTTCTTCAGCGCTTGCCAGTACATGTTGCAGTGCTCCCGATTGTGCATATTCAGGTTCTGCCTCTTTATCAATTACAAAGCCCTCGCTTTTAAAAAATGCCTCAGCTGCTTCAAAGCTGTCAAACATTTTCTCCTCTACGCGGTGCTTTGCAAAAAAATCTTGTAGCTTGTCATCTATCTGCACATCAATAGCACTGTGTACTGTTTTCTTATAAATGTCAGCAGTTATCCAATACCCGCCACGCTCTTTAAGTATATCCCTGATTATTCCACACAATATTCGTTTCTCCTCAGTTTCAAGGTACATCAGCAACCCTTCATTCACAATAGCTACCGCACCCGGTTCAAAATGACCTATCACCTCTTTAACCTGTGCTTCATCCAAAGCATTTACAGGCAATATTTCCAGTTTGCCTTTGGGTATTGCATTCTTATCTCGTAGCTGTTCAGTTAGTTCTTTCTTAGCAGTTATTATACCTGGCAGGTCAGTATCTATATAGTGTACATCACTATCCTGCACAGCAACAAGCCCGCGAAAAGAAAACCCCGACGACAGCTCTAAAACATTTTTCATTTCTAATCCGGCCAATAACTGATTGATGCTCCTGTATCGGATATCAAAATGCAGCACCCTGGCCCAAAATGTAAAATCCTTTTTATCAAAATCAGGTTGAAAAGCCTCTGGTAACGATATTAATTCGGCAACAGCTCGTGCATACGGTATATCTGTATATCCCTTCAGTAGCAATACAGATTTTGCAGAAGGGCTTATGGTACTATAATCTCTGTTTGTTGGTGTTTGTTCTGTGTTCATAGTTGTAAAAAAAGCACCGTAAAATTACGGATTATATTTACTCATTTTCTTTATCCTCCATTCAAAAAAGAACAAGAAATATTCGCCCAAGATTATCAATGGATGCAAATAAAGAAAGGCCACCCACCGGGTAGCCTTTCTCTTTATAATACGCACTTACTAAGTTCTATAAATGTATCGCTTCGCCCAGTGCCACTTCAATAGCGTCATGTACATGCTCGCTAATGGTTGGGTGTGGGTGTATGGTATCCAGCATTTCATGCCATGTAGTTTCCAGCTTGCGGGCTGCAACGGTTTCTACTATGATCTCAGTTACATTATAACCTATCATGTGTGTACCCAGCCACTCACCGTACTTGGCATCAAATATCACTTTCACAAACCCTTCTGTTGCACCTGCAGCGCTTGCCTTACCAGATGCTGACAGCGGGAATTTACCCACCTTAATTTCATAACCCGCATCTTTAGCTTGCTTTTCAGTAAGGCCCACAGATGCTACTTCTGGTATGCAATAGGTACAACCTGGTACATTGCCATAATCCAGTGGTTCTGGCATGTGCTTGAACTTGCCTTCTTTAAATGCAATTGCTTCAACGCATATGTGGGCGCTCTTCATAGCTACGTGTGCCAGTGCAGGTCCTACGGTAATGTCGCCTATAGCATAGATACCTGCTACATTGGTAGCATAGTACTTATCGGTAAGCACCTTGCCTTTATCAGTTTTAACGCCAAGCCCTTCAAGTCCAATATTTTCAATATTAGTAGCAATACCTACAGCGCTCAATATCACGTCAGCTTCCAGTGTTATTTCGCCGGTAGCCGTCTTCACAATTGCTTTAATAGTGCTGCCACTTGTATCTGCTTTCTCAACAGATGCATTGGTCATTATTTCAATACCTTTTTTCTTCAGGCTCTTTTCCAGTTCTTTAGATATGTCTTCATCTTCAACCGGTACTATTCGTGGCAGGAACTCAACCACAGTAACCTTAGTACCCAGGCTGTTATAGAAGTAAGCAAATTCAATACCTATTGCGCCACTGCCTACAACTATCATTGTTTTAGGTTGTGTAGGCAATACCATTGCTTCGCGGTAGCCAATTATCTTTTTGCCATCAATAGGCAGGTTAGGTAGCTGGCGGCTGCGGGCACCTGTAGCCAATATCACATGTTTGGCCTCATATGCAGTTGTTTTACCATCAGCACCGGTTACTTCCACCTGTTTCGTGGCGTTCAGTTTACCCATCCCCATTATCACGTCTATCTTGTTCTTCTTCATCAGGAACTGCACACCTTTGCTCATCTTATCGGCCACACCGCGGCTGCGCTTGATGATAGCCGGGAAATCCGGTTTAAAGTCTGTAGCAGTTATACCATAATCAGCAGCATGAGAAAAATTCTCGTAAACGCTTGCTGTCTTCAATAATGCTTTGGTAGGTATGCAACCCCAGTTCAGGCATATGCCACCAAGGTTTTCGCGCTCTATTATTGCTGTTTTTAAACCCAATTGTGATGCGCGGATAGCCGCTACATAACCGCCCGGGCCGCTCCCGACTACAATTAAATCATATGCCATATACAGGAATCTTTAAAAGAATTAAGGTAATTAAATGCCCCGCAAATGTAATAAATAATTGAACAAACAGATAAGGTGTAAATAATGGTATTGCAATAGCTTATAAAACAAAAACAGGCAACCAAAATGATTGCCTGTTTTCATCTCTTCAAATAATGTTTTATGAAATACTACGATTCTGAATGTCCATTATTTTCATGCGGGTGGCGGTGATGTGGTTTATGTTTGCCTCTAAAAGCAGGTATAAATGCCTTAACATGCAATGTTCCACCACCGTCATCATCAGCGTTTTTCCGATCAGCTATTTTTTTAGCTATCAATTCATACAATTTCATTGCAGGATAATACAATACCACACCTGCAAGTGTGATAATGGCTGCTGTTCTGAGTGTCTTTTTCATAGTGATAAGCTTTTATACTATACCACAGCTAAAAAATCACGCCACCCCCTAGTGTAATAAAGCCAAAGCCGCATAAAGCAACATCAAGCCATCTACCAGCCCCATGTACGCTCGGTCTGTAGGATGGTCGCGTACATAGTCCAGCACCCATTTCGTCACCAATGCAGTAATGAAAATACCCACAAACTGCTCCACATGAAAAATACGCAGGTATTGCACAGACCCAAGCAAAATGAACAAGACTATGCCAATGTTCATCACTTTATAGCTTTTTTTTACACCTATAAGCACGGGTACTGTATTTACATTAGCTCTGCTATCGGCTTCTATGTCGCGCACATCAAATGCTATACATAAAATAGAAATAAATATAAGCCTGATAAAAAATTCGTAAGGGTAACTTGATATTTGTTTATGTAAATAAAGAACAGGCAGTATTGTTGTAACCGTGGTCCATACACTGGCCAGTACCAGTATTTTAATAATGCCAACGTCACGCATTCGTTTTAGTTTTTTGAAAGGCAAAAAGGGTAGGGAGTACCCAAAAGCAAACAATCCCATCACCACGCAAGCAATAATAACACCAGCTGGCATAAAAAACAGCGATGCAATACACCCTGCAGAACCTGCCATAAGAAAAAAGTACAACCAATACTTATTGCGCTGTGTCCAGGCATATAACTCAGTCCTTTCAGGGGTTGGCTTTTTAACCAATATATGGGTATTGTAAACTGCCAGGGTGGCCCCAAAAACAAGCAGGTGTAGCGGATTGATGAAGGCAGGGATGCCTCCTGAAACTAACCGCTCGGTACTCATACAAAGCCCTGTAGCACAAAATGCTGTAAATAGACTGGTAAAAAGGACCCAGTTTGTAAACTTTAATATCTGGTGCTCCATAGCCAACAGGGCAGGAAATTTCCTGCCCTACGGTTTCAATAATTACTTACTCTTCCTTGTTCCTATACTACAGGGGTATATTACCATGCTTGCGTTTAGGCATGTTCACTACTTTATTTTCCAGCATTTTGTATGCCTTTATTAATTTCACACGGGTTTCTGCTGGCATTATCACCTCATCTATAAAACCACGTGCAGCAGCGCCGTAAGGGTTTGCAAATTTGTCAACATACTCCAACTCCTTCTCCTTCAACTTTGCTTCATGGTCATCAGCTTCAGTTATCTCTTTTTTAAAGATAATTTCAGCCGCACCCTTAGCGCCCATTACCGCTATCTCAGCAGTAGGCCATGCATAGTTAAGGTCTGCACCTATGTGCTTACTGTTCATTACGTCATAAGCGCCGCCATATGCTTTACGGGTCACTACTGTCACCTTTGGCACTGTAGCTTCACTCAAAGCATACAAGAGCTTGGCACCGTTTGTAATAATGCCGTTCCACTCCTGGTCTGTACCCGGCAGGAAGCCTGGCACATCTACTATCACCAGCAACGGGATATTAAATGCATCACAAAAACGTACAAACCTTGCACCTTTTTTGCTGCTGTTAATGTCCAGTACACCCGCAAGGCTGGCTGGTTGGTTAGCTACTATACCTATACTTCGGCCCGCTATACGTGCAAAACCTACCACTATATTCTCTGCATATTCTTTATGTACTTCCAGGAACGATCCTGCATCTACTGTATCCTCTATCACCTCCTTAATATCGTAAGGTTGATTCGGATGTGTGGGTATTATATCATTCAGCTTAGGTCGGTTTTCATCCGCAGCTTCGTAGGGATACACAGGTGCATCCTCCTCACAGTTCTGCGGCATGTAGCTAAGTAGTTGCTTTATATTTTCTATACATTCCACTTCATTGGCACAGGCAAAATGGGTTACGCCCGACTTTGAAGCATGTGTATGTGCTCCACCCAATTCCTCGCTGGTCACATTCTCATGGGTAACGGTCTTTACTACGTTAGGCCCTGTTACAAACATGTAAGAGGTATGCTCCACCATCATAATAAAGTCGGTTATAGCTGGCGAGTACACTGCCCCACCCGCGCACGGGCCCATTATAGCCGATATCTGCGGTATAACCCCCGATGCCTTCACATTCCTGTAAAAAATGTCGGCATACCCACCCAGCGAAACCACACCTTCCTGTATCCTGGCGCCACCACTATCGTTAAGACCTATCACGGGTGCCCCGTTCTGCATTGCCAGGTCCATGATCTTCACTATTTTTTCAGCATGTGTTTCAGAAAGGCTACCACCAAACACTGTAAAATCCTGTGAAAATACATATACCAGGCGCCCATGTATAGTACCATATCCTGTTACTACACCGTCACCCATGTACAGTTCCTTTTCCATGCCAAAATCACGGCTGCGATGGGTAACAAACTTACCTATTTCTTCAAAAGACCCTTCATCCAATAGCAATTGTAGTCGTTCACGGGCCGTAAGCTTGCCTTTTTTATGCTGCCCTTCAATACGTTTTGCACCACCGCCCAGCAGTGCCTGTTCCGATTTGTCTTTTAGTAAGGCTATTTTGTCCATATTATATACACCGAAATGAACAACAAACGTAAGGCAAAACACACAATAGTTGTGCAATACCCCCCTAAAGAAACTTTTGCATCCTGTTAGCCCGCCACATTTTATCTTTATAACAATAATAGCAACATCATGAAAAAACTATTGATTTTAACGGGTACCCTATTTTCATTTTCTCTCAGCAATGCACAGTCAATAAAAAGCTATACTGCCGATCAGTTAATGCTCCGCGCATCCGCAAAAGACACGGTATATATCATAAATTTTTGGGCCACATGGTGTGCCCCATGCTGTGCTGAGCTGCCCCAGTTCGATGCCCTGCAGGCGCTTTACACCGGCAAGCCGGTAAAGATCATCATGGCCAGTTTCGATTTTAAAGAAAGCTACCCCGATAAAATTGCAGCTTTCGTAGAAAAAAGAAAACTAACACCCGAAGTGGTTTGGTTTAATGAAACTAATGCTAATACTTTTATACCCAAAATAGACAGTAGCTGGCTGGGTTCTATACCTTCTACTCTTATACTAAATAAAGCAACAGGTTTCCGCCAGTTTATAGAGGGTACAATAACCAGCGGGCAGATAGGGGAGATCGTTGATAAACAACTGAAACTAAAATAATATATCCTTTTTCGTGGCCACCATACAAACATATAAACGGCTCAACAAGCTGATACAGCAGGAAACCTTTGAACCTATGTTCAGTTGGGGGCTGCGTATGGCCATAAGCGCAATAGTACCACTCATATGGGGCCTTTCCACTAATCACATTATAGATGCCGTATGGATCACCCTCACGGCCGAAGCCGTATGCTGGGTTGAACTGAAGGGCTCCTACGCATGGCGGGTACGCACACTTGCCTCGGGCGCAGCATTGGCCATTATTTTCTCAGTATTGGGTTCTGTTACCGGGCACAATATATGGCTTAGCACCCTATGCATGTTTGCTGTAGGCTTTATTGCCACATTATTAAAAAACATTGGCGATCGTGCCAGCGGACTGGCCATATGTGTATACCTGCTGTTCATCCTCAGCAATGCCTACCCTACTCTAACATTGCAAGCCACTGAGCATCGTGCCTACCTCGTTCTTATTGGTGCAATATGGCCTATTGCAGTGGGTATGGCTATATCACTTTCCACACCGGCCGAGCAACCCTTCCGCCGGCAGATAGCCCTTATATGGCGGGCCGTAGCCAGCCTGGTGGGCGAGGTAGGCAAGGGTTGGGACGGTGCCGAAAGGCGTAGTAACATTCGCGCCATCTACCTCAAGGAAAAAGATGTACGCACCTCTATCGATAATTCTTTTATGTTTTTTACCCAAATGGCCCACCAGGTAAATGAAAAAGATAAACAGAAATACAACCTGGTGCAACTGCGCAAAGCAGCATCGCTGGTAGCTGTGCATATTATAGCCATGAGCGAAGAGATGGAAACCATCAACATCAGTGGTGTCGATCCATCGCTAAAAATAAAATTATCAGTACTGTTCACTGCTATGCACGATACCCTCGAACGCATGGCGGTCTTTACTGTTACCCTCAAACCCGAAGAAAAAGTAATCTTGAATGCCCGCACCAGCAGGCTCAAAAAGCTGGTACAGCTTTCTAAACAATATCCTCTGCCACAGGAGCAGCCAGCCACAAAGGCCATAAAAAAAATAATACACCTGGCAGAGCGTTCTTTAAAACTCATAGAGCGTTCGGTTGCACATATAGAAGATATGGGGAGCGATGTACTTACATTCCGCACCTATTCTATGACCAAAACTTTGTTCATACTCAATCCTAAGTTCGTTTTAGCGTCACTCCGTACGCTGTTCAGCTTCAATACATTTAATACCCGCTATGCATTACGCTCCGCCATTGCAGCAAGTATCGGCCTGTTCATCTATAAGTGGTTCAATATCGATCATGGCTACTGGCTCCCCTTTAGTGTGATGATAGTCATACAACCCTATTTTGGGGCAACCTTTACCAAGGCAATAGAGCGTGTGGTAGGCACACTGGCAGGGGGTGTTGTAGGTAGCTTGTTCTTGCTTATCGATAGGCAGGTACATATTATAGAGGCTATACTGTTTATCACCTTCGTACTTATGGTGTATTACCTGCGCCGCAACTACGCCATTGCAGCCTTTGTCATCACGGTCAACCTGGTACTGCTGTTCAACCTCGAGGCCACCCTCAACCCATTGCTCATAGTCACCCGTGCGCTGTGCACTGTTGGCGGCTCAGGCCTTGCAGTGCTTGCAGGGTTTGCACTCCTGCCCACTTGGGATAAAAAGTGGCTACCCATACACCTGGCTACATCCATAAATTGCAACTATGAATATTTCCTGGCTACTTTTTTTGGCACAAAACCCAACGTAAACTGGACAAAAAACAAACGCAGTGCCGAAACCCAAAATAGCAATGTGTTTGATAGCCTTAATAGGTATATACATGAACCAAAGAGCGTGGACAACTCAACATTGTATTACGAACTGGTGATGCACAACATTCGGGTCACGCGTACCCTTAATAACATTTACGTAGAGGGCGATACCCAAACAGGCGCAGTCGCCACAGAGGTGCAACAACAAAAGATAAATGAGTGCCTGCTATGGTTCAATAAGATCGAGGAAGGCATCAGATACTTGTTTCCCTCCATAAAAGAAAACTTACTGCAAGCAAATCCTTCACTCCATACCCCCTTCCAGCTCACCGATGCCCAATTGGTCTATGTCGAAAAACTATTGGTAGAACTAAAAACCATGAGTATAGACATTGACGAACTGGATGACAAAAAGCATGTAGAGTAAGAAACATGTTCAATCATGTTTCGCTAATACTCAATACTATTTCACAATAACAGCTGATGCACATGTAAAAAGCTGAACTCATATTCAGCCACCTTTTTTGCACCGATCCTTCAATAGCAGATAACTGCAACTTAAGAGGTAGGATTGTTTAGCAGGGCAGAACAGTAGCACTGCTGTCTGCACAAAGCTGTGTCGGCAGCAGCGGTAATAGCTGCCGACTGCCTTTTTTTGCTACTTTTTTTGGCATCAAAAAAAGTAGAGAATTGCCGGGGGCACCACTCATACTAAACATATGCGTTGCCACAGTGAAGCAAACAATTTTCTCAATGCGACAATATATAATTTCTACCCTGTCCTTACCATACCTTGTCGTAGCTTAGCGTATATGAATTACCTGGCGCATGCATATCTTTCTTTCGCAGATGCTGAGATACTTATCGGCAATATGATAGCCGACCACGTAAAAGGCCGGATAGCCTTAGAACAATACCCGGCAGGTATAAAAAAAGGAATAGAACTGCATCGCAAAATAGATGCGTTTACCGATACCCACCCCGCTACCGGCCGCGCCAGGTTGTGGTTCAAAGAAAAATACGGCTTGTATTCCGGGCCTATTACCGATATACTATACGATCATTTCCTGGCTATGGATCCCCAATGCTTTCCATCAGCTGCGCATTTGCTCAAATTCACTGAAGATACATATACCCTGCTCGAAACCCAGGCCCGTTGGTTCCCCGAAAAATTTGCCGGTTATTTCCCCATCATGCGCACCCACAATTGGTTGTACGGGTACCGTACGTTGCAAGGCATGCAACGGTCGTTGCAGGGATTAGAACGGCGAGCCCAGCACCTACCTAGCACCGAAGCCGCCTACCAGACCTTCATCGAGTACTATTATCAATTGGCACAATGTTATTATGAGTTAATGGACGATGTTGTAAAATATGTTAAAGTTGAGTTAACCCGGCAGTAGCCCTTGACCTACCCTTTTATATTTGCCACTTTGACCTACAAGCATGCTGAAGAAGACATCCAAATACATTTCCTGTTTACTGTTCATATTACTTATAGCCTGCCATTCCCGGCAGCAACAAGCTACAGCACATACCCAAAGTAATGTTTCCGGTTTTAGCGAAGCACCAAAAAAAGGTGGCAATCCCGCTCTTATATACGATACCACCACACCGCAAAACCGCGATATCATCAGTCGGCTCGATGCCTATTATAATGCGCAGGCACGTGCTGGCTTCAATGGCAGTGTGCTTGTTGGTTACAAGGGCAAAATACTCTACGAAAGGTATTATGGTTATGCCAACAGGGAGGCGCGTGAGCCCCTGCAGGCTACAAATGGTTGTCAGTTGGCATCCATATCAAAAACATTCACTGGTGCCGCTGTACTATATTTATACGAGCACAAACATTTAGATATAGATCAACCCGTACAACACTATTTAAAAACATTCCCTTACCCTGCAATCACGTTACGCATGTTGCTGTGCCACCGTTCTGGCCTCCGCGATTATACCCATTGGCTGCAAGACTATATTCCCGATGAGCGTATACCTAGTACAAACAAAGAAATGCTGGCCATGATGGCTAAGTACAAACCAGGACTTGAATTCAAACCAGGCACACGCTTCACTTACAGCAATACAAACTATGCAGTGCTCGCTTTAATCATAGAAGAAGTAACAGGCATGAACTTTCGCGATTTTATGCACCAGTATATCTTTACTCCACTGGGCATGACGCACACATATATTTGCGATGCGGCTAAAGGACTACCGGGTGACGCTACTATCAGTTACCGCTACAACTGGACGCGCGAACCCAACATGTTTGGCGATGGCATTTATGGCGATAAGAATGTGTACAGCACCGTAGAAGACATGTACCGCTGGGATCAATCATTCTACAAAAACATATTGCTATCTAACGAGACTATTGAAATGGCATATGGCCCATGCTCTTTTGAACGTAAAGGCATAAAGAACTATGGCCTTGGCTGGCGCATGTTGTGCTTCCCCAACGGCAATAAGATCATTTACCACAATGGTTGGTGGCATGGCAACAATACATCGTTCTACCGCTTTATCGGCGAAAACCTCACCATTGTTGTTTTAGGCAATAAACATAATCCCGGCATTTACCACCAGGCCCCCAAAGTATTTAGCATAGTAAAAGGAATACCTGAAATGAGTGGGTTTGATAGCGAGGGATAAAACGCATAGTTGGATAACAATTGAATTTCACAGAAAGCCTCTGGCTTGATCAAAGATCTTTTCAATTGCTTAGGTCTATTCTTATCTAGCTATTAAATTGCCGCAGATGGTGGTCGGCATGTTTATAAGCCATTTGTCCTACCTGCTCTTTTGTCATTTTCCCAAAAAAAGTATGGATGAACACTGGGTTTGAGAAATGAGCATATTCGCTGATCAAAGCGATCCACTTCTTTTTTTCTGATGCAATATCTCCGTTGGTTTCTTTTACTTTAAGTTCACCAAGCGTAGGCGTATTTCGTGCCAAAGGGCTCTCATCCTTCAGTACTTTTTTCAAAGCCATTCGCCCAAACAAACGGCCAACGAATGCTTGTTTATACTTTTTATTACTTTGTATCCATTCGTCCCACAGTCTGCAATGTTTCAACGCCTGGTACACATTCATTTTACCCCACTCCTTCTTGCTGTTTTCGTTAAGCATATCGATCCTGCTGATCAATTCATCTCTTGTCGTTTTATCAAATACTGTTTTCATATTTGTTGTAATGAGTTTTAAATGATCGATACTTTAAACAAGTTGTGCCAGCGAAAACCAATTACCAGAATCATCTTTAAATATGGCTTCAGTACCATAAAATTCTTTCTTGGGTGTCTTAGTAAATTCGACACCTTTTGCTTTTAATTCTTCATATGTTGCAAAGATATCGTTGGAGGTAAAAAGCCCCACACCAAAAGCTCCTTTTTCTACAAGCGCCTTCAAAGCATTAGCTGTTTCTTCAGAGAACACTCCCCTTGTTATTGGAGCTAATATTATTTCAAAGTCCTGCTGTTCCGGAGGGCAAACAGTAATCCAGCGATCGCCATTGGGCATTGGGGCATCTGTTATTACCTTAAACCCTAGTTTGTTAGTGTAGAAGTCATATGCCCTTCCCTGATCAAGAACATAGATGCTTACATGTGTCATTTTAGAGATCATCTTTTTGCGTTTTAAATTGTTTACGCAAAGAACCGGCATAAACTATTCCTTCACTTCTTTAAAATTGCTATTTTTTTTAATCCAGCCGTTTTTCTCCGCGAAGCAACCTGGAATAAAGGCCAACGGGGTTTTCGCTATTTGGGTTTTTATTTCCCGGTGCTGAATTAAATACTCAGAAGGTGTTACACCAACAATACGTTTAAATAGCACACTGAAAGAGCCTAAACTTTCAAAACCAATAGCATAACAAACATCCGAAACAGGGGTACTTGTTTTCAATAGTTCCATAGCTTTTCTAATTCTTACTAAAATCAAATATTGATGTGGTGTTTTGCCATAGATATTTTTGAACATTCTGATGAAATGAAATTTAGAAAAATATGCTTCAACGGCAATATTGTCAAGATCGATCTTGTCCGTATAGTGGGTATCAATGAAAAGCTTTGCCTGAACTAATCGCCGGTACAAATAAATTTTAGGATATTCTTCATTTACCATCTATAGGTCTTTTATTTCTTGTGCAATTTAGTCCGTTGCTTTAAAACATTAAAGAATAAAACGTATAAACTTACCTCTCTTCCTAAAATGTTTCGAGGACGAGAGCGGTTGGCATTTTGCAACGTCTGTCCAGTTTAGGAACTACATCAATAGCCTCAAATTTGCTAACAGTTGATATAAGAGATATTCACTAAAACGTAAAAGCCGCTATAGTAGCGGCTTTTACGTTTTCTACGTTTTGTTCAGTTCTCTACCAGGGGATCTCGCCGGTTTCCGGGTTATTTTCCTCACTAAAAAACTTTCCTGTTGGGCCGCTAGCATCAATAATGGCATACTTAACTAAACGTGCACCAGCCACAGCTACAGTACCAGTTCCACGGTGATTGTTAAAATCCGTATCGGTAAAACCGGGGTCCACGGCATTCACTTTAAAAGGTGTATCGCGCAGTTCATAAGCGAGGTTAACAGTGTACATATTCAGCGCGGCTTTTGAAGAGTGATATACTACTCCTTTGTAGTTGTAATACCTATAAGATGGGTCGCTGGCTAAAGTAAGCGATCCCTGACCAGAACTAACATTCACAATGCGTGGTTCGGGCGACTTTCGTAGCAGGTCTATAAAATATTGAGTAACCCTTACTACCCCATATACATTGGTTTCAAACACAATTTTAAACGTGTCTATACCCACACCTGTTGCCGTTTGCGGGTGTCCCCCGCTTATACCAGCATTGTTGATCAGCACGTCCAGTACTGCAGTTTTTTTGCCTATCTCAGCACGGGCCGCCTTCACTGATTCATCATTGCTTACATCTATTTGTATAGCTTCTACTTCGGTTAAGCCTTCAGCTTTAAGCTTTGCTACTGCTTCCCGGCCATTCTCTATATTACGGCTGCCTAAATAAACGTAAAATCCTTTTTGCAGCAACTGGCGGGCGGTTTCGAAGCCAATGCTTTTATTGGCTCCTGTAATGAGTACTTTTTTCATATTTTTTACTTGTTCTGATTTATAATAAAGAGCAGTCTCGTAACTGTTCTTTTATCGGTTCAATGCATTCATAAACATTTCAGGATAACGGGTCCCTGAGACGATTCCGGCAGGCATAATAGCTTCTATACTTTGTAAGTCTTGCTTGGTGAGTTGTACATTTTCCGCTGCAATATTTTCTTCCAGGTGTTTTATCTGTTTGCTACCGGGTATAGTGATGATGTCATCACCCTGTGCCAGCACCCATGCTATTGCTAACTGTGCCGGGGTGCAGCCTTTTTCTGTTGCCAGTGTTCTGATCTTTTCTACAAGCTCCAGGTTTTTGTAGAAATTTTTGCCCTGGTAGCGGGGCATACGGGCGCGGTTATCTTTGATATCTTCAGGTGTTTTATATTCGCCGCTTAAAAAGCCACGGCTTAGGGGAGCATAGGCCACAAGTCCTATACCTAGCTCACGAATTGTTGGTAGCACTTCGGCTTCAATGTCACGGCTCCAGAGGGAGTATTCTATCTGCAGGGCTGTTATGGGATGAACAGCAGCTGCCCTTCGCACACTTGCAGCAGATGCTTCCGAAAGACCTATATAACGAATAACGCCTTTTTGAACAAGGTCTGCCAATGCACCAACGGTTTCTTCAATAGGAACAGTTGGATCTACCCTTGCAGGTGTATAGAGATCAATGTAGTCTGTTTTAAGCCGCTGGAGGCTATACATAACAGCGTTGCGCAGATAATCAGGATGAGTATTTATTGGTCCCGTACCGCCAGGGGCTATTAGCTGGCCGGTCTTCACCGAAAGGAACGCTTTGTCGCGCTTACCTTTAATAGCCTGGGCGATCAGTTCTTCATTGTGCCCTGTGCGATAGTAGTCAGCCGTATCTAAAAAGTTGTGTCCTAGTTCCAGCGCTCTTTCTATTGTGGCAATAGAAACTGTGTCATCGCTTTGTCCATATGCGCCCGACATTCCCATACACCCTAAACTTACCGCTGATACAACGGGACCATTCATTCCAAGTATTCTGTTCATAGTCTCTGTTTGTTATTTCGCAAACAAAGGTCTGTGGAACAAGAGCAAACGAGCCGGACAAAACGTATTAGTTCCCTGACAAATCCTGAACAAACTCGGAAATGGTTTTGCCTATTACTTTTTTAAACAAACGGGCGAAGTATTCGGGATCATTAAAACCCAGGTCGTAGGCCAGTTCCTTGATAGAACTTTCGGAATAGTATAGACGGCGTTTTGCTTCCAGTATCAGCCGGTCAGTAATGAATTCTTTTGGAGAAAGCCCGGAATAATGTTTAACCATGCGATACAAACTGTTGGTATTGATCGCAAGCTTTTCAGCAATTTCTATAACTGTTAGGTGATCGGTAAGATTGTTCTCTACAAGAAGCTTGAAACTGATATATTTAGAGAGTTTGTCGTCTGCGGGGTTTTTATCGTTTGAAAAATAAGCTGAATTGATTTCCGTTAACAAGCTATTGAGATGCGCAAGGATAAGCTCTGAACTGGTGTTTATCTGGCTTAATAAATTGAGTAGTATTTCGTAGATAGACTTTAATCTTGCTGCTGCAGACGGCGTGAATTGAATTTTTTGATTATTAAATGGGTTAATGAGAAATGGATATTGCGTAGGTAACAGGGAAAGACAATGTGCATCAAAACCCAACTTGAAATAGTTGATGCCGTGTTCTCCTGGTAGCTCGTGTATTTGATGCGGGAGCACAAAAAGCAATTCATTACTTTTTACATCAAATTGCTGAAGGTCTACGTTATGGTGGGCAGCACCTTCCATCATAAAAACCAGGAAATAATGCGGTCTGCGGTGCGTACGCCCATAGGTATCAATAATTCCGGGAACATGCCCGAAGGTAGGCGATACAATACGGATGGATAGTTTGCTGTTTTGTTTGTAGCGGTCAAGAAACGATTCCATGCTTTGCATTTGGTAAAAGTAAGGCGAAAGAGAAATTGTTCAACAGCGTTTATCTCAAAACCAGGACAAATAGATTATAACCGTGCAAAAAACTCATTCCTAAAGCTTCAGGAACAGAATGCGCTACGTTGGTACCAACAGGCGTAGCAAATATCAATGATTAAATCATCAGCCTCACAACTATTCTCTTCGTCTCCCCCCGTGAAACATTACAACCCGTGGAACTGTGCATATCATCTTTTGGAAAACCCCTTCCACCAACCTTATCTTGCATCTAGAAGCAATACTTAAAGACTTATTTTGTATAGCTGGAAAAATTCAGATGCAAACAAAAATCAGGGCGAGTCACACTTCAAAAAATGCCCGGCATCGGGCATAATCGGGCATTTTTCGGGCATTCCTAAAATGTCATAAAAAGCAATATCCGCTATCATGGCTCATCTCAACCCATTTTAAGCATATAAATTGCCCGGTTTCATTTTTTCTGCCCGGTCGGGCATTTTATTAAACAATTTAAATAACGCAAATGAAAGACACCATTAAAAGCCCTCTCGCTACTCAATCAAACTGAAAGAATCTAAAAACTTATTTACAGAAGCATTAAAATCTTTAGTGGGTGGTATTATTACCTGCAATGTATAGAGCCTGTTTTTTATCAGGTATATTCTCGATTGTATTACAGCAGTCCCATTTTGAAAATCAATACGCATTTCTCTGCCAGGGTATTTCTGGTACTTTATCACCGTTTCTGCCATTAGCTTTCCATGCACATTATTTATTGCCCCATCCCTTGCATTGTCAAGAAACCCATTGATCAATCCTGTAGAATCAGAACTGATTTGGTCTATCGGCAGGTCAGCATAGCTGATCATGTACAGGTAGTTGTCGTCCGCACCCTGTTCAGGCTGGTACATAAACAGTTCCAATGTCACGTTTCCTGCACCTGTATTTACAGACTGCTCTTTCTTTTGGGGCTGTCCAGGCATCAGTATAGAGCATTTACTATGCTCTGGTTCATACGCTATCCAGTCTTTCCCTGCAGGTTTCAAAGAGGTAAGCAACAACAATATAACAATAGGCAATACAAACCCTTTTATCATTTTTTCTTTTTTTAAAGCCTATACAAAATAACATAAAATAGGTGTGCAGTTTGTACATTTATTAGCCTCAAAAAATCAAACATCATATGCCCCACCCCATAAAAACAGGTATCCTTTCTTACGGTATGTCTGGCAAATTATTTCAGGCCCCGTTCATTTCTGCACATAATGGTTTCGATCTGGTAGCAACTGTAGAAAGGTCTGTACAGAAGATGCACCTCGATTATCCAGGGATAAAAAGCTATGCATCTGTTGACGAACTGATTGCAGACCCCAGCTTAGAGTTGGTCATAGTAAACACACCATCTTATACTCATTACGACTATGCATTAAAGGCGCTCCAGGCTGGCAAGCACGCACTTATCGAGAAACCATTCACCGTTACTGTCACCCAGGCCGAAACGCTCTTTAAAGAAGCTCAGGAACGCGGTGTGCATGTACTCCCCTACCAGAACCGTCGTTTTGATAGCGATTATTTGTCTGTAAAAGAAGTATTAGAAAGCGGTAAGCTCGGCAGGATTGTAGAAGCATACTTCCGTTACGACAGGTATCAATACGCCATTGGCCCCAAAGCTTTCAAAGAAACACCCATGCCAGGCAGCGGCTTGCTGTACGATCTGGGTCCTCATACCCTCGATGCTGTGTTCTCTCTGTTTGGTTTACCCCTACGTTGGGAGAAATCTACTGGGCATATACGGCCCGATACGCAGGTGGACGACTATGCACATATACACCTTTGGTACCCCAATGACATGCACATATTTGTCACCCTCAACATGACTATGGTAGAACCATTACCCGGTTTTATTATAAATGGTACAAAGGGCAACTATATAAAGTACAGGGTAGATACCCAGCAACAACAATTACAAAAAGGCATGAAACCCAATGATCCCCTTTACGGTATAGAGGAACCCGGTAAAGAAGGTGCCCTCTCCACTATCAACGATGATGGAACAATCGGACATACAAAAATTGCTTCGGTACAGTCATCCTATATCAAATTGTTCCAGGCTGTGTACGACACCATAAGATCTGGCAAACCTTATTTCATTACCAAAGAACAGATACTAAAACAATTGGAAATTCTGGAAGGGTAAAACTACTGTACAATACTTATACACTTCATGGAATATGATTAAAATTACTACAGTAAATTAATTCTTTTTATGTGCTTTTGTCCGAATAAATTTAGCTATAGTCATCTCCCGCTATTCCCCAGGCTCCTTTTTTATCTTATCTAGCCAGTGCTTTTTTTCTACAGCATAAGAAAGGATAAGCCCCAAACCACCACCAATGGCAATTAATGCAAAATAAATAGCGGGGCTATTATCGTCTTGTAAATGATTGAAACCATGCGCATCAGTAATAGTTTGTCCATGCTTCATAATCACTGAATCTATAAGGTATGCGGCAATAAGGCCCATACCAGCACCAGTAAGTAACAGACCATACTTCAGGTTTACAAAAGGTTTAGGTTGTGCACTATTTATTTTAGGATTAATACCCCTTTCTATCAGCGCCATGTTTTCCCTGCTCTTTAAATATACAATGCCAAATATGAGGGCAAATAATAAAGCAGCTACCGTAAGTATTGCGAGATGTGATTCCATAATTATTGTTTGTTATTAAGTTGTTTGTTGTTGTATAAGACTACCAATCTGCAAGTATGGTTACAACCATAGAAAGAATAACGAAATAAAAATTACTTTTCATCTTTTGTAACCATATCATTATTTACGGCGTCTATAATAACACATGCACGATGCATTAGACGACATAGCTATAATACAATTGGTGCTACAGGGGCAGCATACAGCTTATGCTGTATTGGTTACCCGCTATCAGCAATATGTATATACCCTTGCTATGCGTCATGTAAATAATCGTGAGCTGGCCGAAGAACTCTCGCAAGATGTATTTTTGAAAGCATATCGTTTCCTGGCCGACTATAAAGGCACTGGCAAATTCAGCACATGGCTATACACTATTGTGCGCACTACCTGTCTTTCTCATCTGCGCAAAGATCAAAATGCTGCCATACTACTGGCAGAGGATCAGATACTTTTGCTACCCAACCAGCAAAGTGCAAATACAATTGACAGGCTGGAACAGCAAACACAAAAACAACTACTGGAAGTGGCTATAAAACAGTTACCTGAAGTAGATGCGCAGATCATTACCCTCTTCTACCTGGCAGAACAATCAGTTGAAGAGATTGGTATTATTTTGGGTTTAACTGCGAGTAATATAAAAGTACGTCTCTACAGGGCCAGACAAAAACTGAAAGAGATACTGGAACGTAAATTCATGAATGAGTTAAGCAATAACTATAAAACAACTATAGAATAATCATTAATTTTATTATTAGATGAGGGCTGATATTGAAAATACAGAACAGTTGGAACTGCAGCTATGGGATTACATAGATGGAAGGTGCAGTGCAGCTGAGCAGGAACGTGTTGCTCAATTTATAATGAGCAATGAGGTATGGCTGTCCAAGTATTCTGAATTAATGGCCTTTAATACAAGCATACAGCATGACCTGGTCGTAGATCAGCCATCTATGCGCTTTACCCAAAACATTATGGATGCAGTTACAGCCACAACTATAGCACCGGCAGCTAAGAACTACATCAATCTTAACATCATAAAAAGCATTGCCGCATTCTTTTTTCTTGCCATTGCGGGGTTATGCATTGCCGCATTTGGGGGTAGTAACTGGCATAGCTCGTATACAAGCAGTTTCAGCTCCAAAGCCAATATGAATCTCAATTTAAACCTGCTTGACGATCCTGCAATCATGAATCTGATGATAATAATAGGAATATTGCTTGGACTCTTGTTGGCTGATAATTTGCTACGCAGTAAAGACAAACATGCTCCAGGTAGGAGTATTAATTAAGGGTTCTAAGGTTGCTTTTTACCGACAGAAGCAAAGTTTTCTTTCAAAGCCTCCAGTACCATATGTGTAGCAGGGCACACCAGTACATTTTTCAGGGTTAGGTCCACACGTTTTAGCAATGTATCTTCATCCGTATAAGGATATCGGCGGCAGTCGCCAGGGCGGTCTTCATATATACTGCACATATTATCATCACCTAAAAATGGGCAGGGCGATTGTTTCACTACATAATCTCCATCCTTATCTATACGCAAGTAACGGGTAGCAAATTCGCCTTCTTTCAAACGTAATCTTTTGGCAATACGCTTTATATCAGGCTCTTTAAAACGTGGCGAATGGTTCTTACAGCAATTTGCACAGCTCAGGCAATCTATCTTACTAAAAGCTTCTTCATGCAGTTTGGGCAAAGCTTTCAGCATTTTGTTACGGTCACCTTTTTCCAGCAACCGTTTGTATTCCTTAATATTTGCTGTTGCTTCTTTTTCCCAGCCACTTGCTATCATATGCACAAATCTTTTAGGGGGAGTTGCAGGGCATTACGTCTGCACTATAAATTTATCTTCTCCATGATGCGCTCCAGGTCATCATCATTATAAAATTCTATCAATATACTTCCACGGCCGGTATTTTTACGGTCAAGCTTCACCTTGGTCGAAAAAAGTGAAGCCATATTATCTTCTATCCTCTTATACGCCGGTGGCAATTTAGATGGAGTACTTATTTTCGTTGTCGCTGATTTTGCAGTTGCAGACAAGTCTTTTACCAATTGTTCCACCTGTCGTACAGACAAACCTTTTTCAGTAGTTTCGCGAAACACATACAGCTGTTGGTCCACATGCTCAAGAGCTATGATGGCACGAGCATGGCCCATAGTCAGATTACCATCACGTACCGCTTTCTGTATATCAGGTGGTAATTTCAGTAAGCGCAGGTAATTAGCTACAGTACTACGCTCCTTCTTCATCCTTTCAGCTACTTGCTCTTGTGTCAGATCGCACTCATCCATTAGCCTTTTGTAGCTAAGGGCTACTTCTATCGCATTCAGGTTCTCACGCTGTAGGTTTTCAAGCAACGCCATTTCCAGCATCTGCTGGTCATCTGCGATGCGTATATATGCTGGTATATCCTGCAGTCCTGCCATTTTAGAAGCGCGCCAACGGCGTTCTCCTGAAATAAGCTGGTAGCGCGACTGACCAACCTTTACAATCGTTACAGGCTGTATTATGTCATGCAGCTTTATACTTTCAGAAAGCTCCTGTAAGGCTTGTTCATCAAAATCGTGGCGTGGCTGCTTTGGGTTAACTTCTATCTGGTTTACCGGGATGCGGGCTATATTACCCACATTCTGGCTTTGTGCCTGCTGCTGTGCTGCAGGTACAAGGTGTGCCGTATTTATATCTTCCTCTATATTATCAAGCAAGGCACGGATGCCCCGGCCTAAAGCCTGTTTCTTATTGGTCTGCGACATGATTGCCGGTTTCAAAAATTTTATCTTCGTTCTTAATCTTGGTCATATTATTCTTCTGCAATATCTCCTTAGCCAGGTTCAAGTAGTTTATTGCTCCTGTACTTTCTGTATCATATAGCAGGGCCGGTTTACCAAAGCTCGGCGCTTCACCTAATTTAGTATTACGGTGTATTATAGTGTTGAAAACGAGATCTGAAAAGTGATTCTTTATCTCTTCCACTACCTGGTTGCTTAAACGCAGGCGACCATCATACATGGTCATCAATATCCCCTCTATTACCAGGTCAGCATTTATGCGGGTTTGAATTATTTTTATCGTATTCAGCAGCTTACCCAGTCCCTCAAGTGCAAAATATTCACATTGCACCGGTATAATTACACTGTTGGCCGCAGTCAGTGCATTTACTGTTAATAATCCTAATGATGGCGAGCAATCTATTACAATAAAATCAAACTCATCTTTCTGTTTCCCCAATGCCACACTCATTACATGCTCCCTATTTGGATGGTGTATGAGCTCTATTTCGGCACCCACCAGATCCAGGTGAGATGGAAGCAACCATAAATTAGGAGTATCGGTCTCTAACATGGCCTGGGATGTCGGTGTGTCATTCACCATACAGTCATATAGGCTCAGTTGTATGTTCTTAAGGTCAAAACCATTTCCTGTAGTACTGTTTGCTTGTGGATCAGCATCTACTAATAGGGTCTTATATTCAAGCACTGCAAGGCTGGCAGCCACATTTATAGCTGTTGTCGTCTTGCCCACACCACCTTTCTGATTTGCAATTGCAATTACTTTAGCCATTTTTGTGTCGACCTTTCTTTTTTAAAAGATACGCAATTTATCTGCAGGAAAGAAAAAAAGTTACTCCTTACAGCACAGGTTAAATTAAACTATACAGACATATACATCAATAACAGGCAGCTGTTTAAACCGTTTATAAACAACTGTATATATCATTCAAAAATGAACACACCTTTTGC
>Ga0206982_1093_pt1 | contig 29183 bp, 34 predicted proteins | sample Alteio_BWMinCont_18_FD_153493 | JGI IMG/M metagenome (GOLD analysis project Ga0206982, IMG submission 153493) | Enriched cells from forest soil in Barre Woods Harvard Forest LTER site, Petersham, Massachusetts, United States -... | ecosystem: Environmental > Terrestrial > Soil > Temperate forest >... | reverse complement strand
ATCAGTATTTTAGAAGCATGAAATTCGTTGCCAACCATTTGTCCGGTTAATACAATTTGTTCTGATTTCTCAAAATCCTGTGGTTTAGTGCCGGTAAAAACAACCTTGCATTCCTGTCCCTTTTTATCTTTCATGTAAAACGAAAAATAATTAGCGTCCTTTACTGCATCGTAATACAATTCTTTTTGCTTATCCAGGTGACCAACAATGCTTAGTTCACTCTCCACACCTTTAGCATCATTAAATGTACTGTAACTGCTTGATTTTGAAATCACAGAAATAATAACGGCAATTGCAATGGCAATAACAACAAGACCTAATATCGAACTCTTTTTCATCTGCGGTTTAACTCTTATACTTCGGATTGCAAAAATACAAAACGTTAATCGAATAATGTTTATTACAAGACATTAATCTTATTTAGAACTATTCTTAAATGCGGAAGTCGGAACGCCGATTGCGGAATGATTTAATTCGGAATTTTGAATGCGGAATGAATCAAAGGCGGAAGTCGAAATGCCGATTGCGAAATGATTTTAAAGGTGAATTGCAGAAGTTTGAATGCGGAATGATTTTAAATTCGGAAGTTCGATTGCGGATTTATTATAGGCAAAGCAAAAAAGCTTCTTTCCAATTGGAAAGAAGCCCGTAAATAAATTTTTCATTCCGCAATCGACATTCCGACTTTCGAAATCAAATCACGGCCAAATACCAAGATTTTGGTAAGAGATTGCAATTTTGTTTATCGCTCCTACCATTGCAGCACTACGCAGGGTATCAATTTTAGGATTGTTGATATAAATTTCACGTATCTCGTGGTATGAACGGATCATGGTATCTTCCAATCCGGAATTTACCAGTTCTAATTCTGATGCTCCTTTAATAATTGTTGAACGTTGTAGCGGAGTTAAGGCTACGCCGGTAATACCTTCAACCATGTTTACCAGGTTAAGGTTGGTGTTTTCTTCAAAGCGTCTGTTCATACGGCCAAATGCTACGTGCGAAAGGTTTTTTAACCATTCAAAGTATGACACGGTTACACCGCCCGCATTGGCATACATATCAGGAATGATCATGCCGCCATTTTTGTAGAAAATAGCTTCTGCTTCAGGAGAAGTTGGACCGTTTGCGCCTTCGGCAATAATTTTTGCTTTTATATTTTTAACGTTGGCTTCGGTAATCTGATTTTCCAGGGCCGCCGGCACCAATATATCGCAAGGTTGTTCTAAACCATCATGTGAGTTTTTGAACTCTTTTTTTGCACCTGCATAACCTAAAATTGAGCCGGTTTCTTTGCGGTGTTGAAACACTGCTTCAACATCAAGCCCATCCTCGTTATAAATAGCACCTTCAAACTCACAAAGACCAACTACCAATGCACCAAACTCAGCCAGGAAACGGGCCGAATGATAACCCACATTACCCAAACCCTGTACAATAACTTTTTTTCCTGATATACCTGGCAGTAAGCCTATCTTTTGCATATCCTCGCCAACGCTTACACATTCGCGGATAGCAATCGCCACTCCCCTGCCTGTAGCTTCACGACGACCAGCAATACCATGCAGTGCAATTGGCTTACCGGTAACCGCCCCCATAGCATCCAGTTGACCTGGATTCATAGTAGCATAGGTATCAGCAATCCAGCTCATTTCGCGCTCGCCCGATCCATAGTCAGGGGCAGGTACGTCAATACTGGGGCCAATAAAGTTTTTCTTTATTAATTCAACCGTGTAACGGCGGGTAATATTTTCAAGCTCCTGTACAGTGTAGTTTTTAGGGTTGATTTTGATACCCCCTTTAGCACCACCGAAAGGTACATTTACAATAGCGCATTTGTAGGTCATCAGTGCAGCAAGTGCCATCACTTCATCCTCATTAACCATCTCGCTGTAACGGATACCACCTTTAGTTGGCGACTGGTGCTGAGAGTGCTCTACACGCCATGCATCAATCACTTCGAAGCCATTTGCCCTGCGGATAGGGAAACGAAAACGGTAAACACTATTGCATGATTTTATCTGGTCTAACAGGCCAGCTTCATGTTTGGTAAACTGAGCTGCATAATCAAAATTCTTGCATACATCACCAAAAAAGTGAGTATCCTGATCAGCGGCCGGATTCATAGTAGCCATAAATTTTATTGAATAATTATTAAATCGTTAAAAAAGTGCCCAAAGTTGATACTTTTTTTATCATATTCGCAAATATATTATTAACAGATACCCGCCGTTTCACTAATCTTACACTCAGATGTATGTTTAAATGGTTTAAACCTATTTTTTGAACTATTTTTCCTTTTCGATTTTTTTTAATCTTCTGTCAATAGAGAACAAATAAACCGATAAGCCCACAAAAATTATCACAATAACAGCTATAACCACATATATTTTTCCGGAGCTGCGCAGTGTATCGGCCATTTCAACTGTTTGACCCTGCTGCGCAAAAGCACCGGCAAAACTCAACAGCAAAAGTGCCAAAAGAGATATTTTCTTCATATTAATTCGTGTTAATTTATTTCGTTCTTTTTATACTCTATTAAGCGGATGCGATAACGCAGCGATGCTATCCAAACGGCTAGTGCACTCCAGGCAATAAAGGCAGGATATAAAACCACCCGCATGCTATTGTCCATATCAAGCTTTCCAAAAGCAGGGTTACCGCCGTTACCCGGGTGCAGCGAATCGGTCATCCTGGGTAAAACCATAATGAGTACTACCATAACGGGAAACGCGAAAATGTTATAGATGGCAGATATTTTGGCGCGTTTTTGCTCTTCATCAATAGAATTACGCAAAACCGCGTAAGCGCAATAAAGTAAAAACGCGACCGCTGCGCTGTTCTGTTTAGGGTCGTTGCTCCAAAACTCGCCCCAGGTATATTTAGCCCACATCATACCGGTTACCAATCCTAAAATATAAAAAAACATCCCGGTATTTACGCACTCAACAACTATAAGGTCATACTCCTCTTTACCGGTATTTAAATATTTTATGCTGTAAAAAACTGAGATGCCAAAAACTGTAAACATAGCCATCCACATGGGTACGTGGAAGTATACGTTTCTTATCGTTTCGTGTAGTATGGGTAACGTAGGTACCTCAAATAAAAAGCCTGCTATTAAGGTGTAAAGAATAACCAATACTGTTAGCACCTTCCACCATGTTTGATATATAAATTTCATATTATTTACGCAGGCAAAGGTAGTGGTTTTAGTTGATTAAGTGAATGGTTGATGAGGTTGATTAGTTACAAAACAAGGCGCATGCAGTTAAAAAAATACAGTGAGCCAACTAACTTGTAAACAAATAAACGCTCCTACCTCTGATCTGGTGCATGATCTGGTACATAGTCAACCGGCAATTCGTCCGAAAGCCTGTTTCGGGCCCAGGCACCCTCTGTTAAAGGGGGATCTTGCAGCATAATACCGTTCATATCAAACAGTGCAAACGGAGCAGTTGCTGTTAGCACACTTACTGCATAATTTGCCTGAGTAATTGGGCGATATAAGTCTCTGTCAGGAGTATCGTCTATTTTTTTTGTGTAAACGATATACAAGTAATTGGTAAAATGAAGGGAAAAAATGCCTGGAGAATACGTAGTCAGTATTTCAAATTGATCTAACGGCGGTTGCATCAAACTTTCATTAGCATATTTTGAGTAGGTGCTTAAAGTTGCATAATAATTTGCCGAGTCTACTCTTTTTAACTCTCTGAACATTTTATACTTCTGTCTTATTACATCGTCCGATGGTCTTAAAGGATTAAGCGTTCTCCTAAATCTATAAACAATAAAACCTTGTTGTTTATAAGTATCGTTGTACAGTGATCTGTAAAAGTGCATTGCAGAACCGTAATACGCTTCTTCGCGCCTTTGATGCCAAAGTTTCTTTTGTGCCTCTGTTCCGGGCAATTCCTCAAAAACTCTTTGCCCCGACCGTGAAATTATCCCCGATATTTTGTCAATATTAAAATCATTCAACAGAAATTTTATTCTGTATCCCAACGCCTTATTTTCAACAATCAAAAATTCATCTGCATCGGCATGTAACAGTTGTTTTGTTTGATTATAAGTAAGGTTAAGAATGCGCGGATTCATTATTGTACAATACTTGGCGTTCTGATCCACGCCGATAAATTCTTTTCTGAAAGCTTCGTAGTTTTTCCGCCAGTCGGCCTCCGATGAAATCACCACTTCGCGTAGCATCATTGGCTTTTGTACCATTTCAATATTCAGCCTGATGGGTTCGCGCCCTACCAAAACGGTTTTAGTATAATCTTCGTATCCTAATATCTTAACAACAAGGGTGTATTGTCCCAGCCTAACACCGCTGAGGGTAAAGGTACCGTCTTCGCCGGTGGCAGAACCAACAGACGAGTTACCTAAAAAAACACTTGCCCGGGGTATAGGCTTGGTGGTACCTTCTTGTACAACCTTACCGGTAATAATACCATCTTGAGCCAGTGTTATAAATGGAAGAAAGATAAATGCCAGGATGAGCCAGGGGAATCGCATCGCTAAAAATTACAGTTTGTTTTTTTAAAGATGCTAAAAAACACAATTAATATGAACAAAAGATGAAAAGTATCAATAATGTTAACAATATTGATACTTTTCTTTGAAGTGTGTTTTTAAAAGTAGGTCGAAATTCCGAAACTTAACCCACGTGTTGGGCCTATGGCGGCACCTATTGTGTTACCGGTAATGTCCCGTGCATTTTGGATACGGTAGTTTAACCGCAATACGGTTAAAGGTGTGGGCCTGAAACTTATTGCCGGCATAATGCTCCAAACATCATTATACATACGTTGTCCGGTGGCAGCAAAGTTACCTTCGTTCCAGTCAACATATTCACCCCTTACTGCCAGGTTAACGATAGCATTATCCCAATCTAACATATGACCATGGATGATAGGCTGTACAATATCAATATAGCCGCCATATTGCCTGTGTGAATATTCAGGAGTATAATCTGGCGGCAGATCAACAAATACCCAGGCCCATTCAGTAGTTATAGCTGTATGAAGCTTTGGAATAGTAGTATTAAAGTCGACATCAAAAATATTTACGCTTCTTTTATCATCAACTTGCGCACCTTCAATACGCCAGGTATTGTAGACGCCACCCATGTATGATAAGCCCAACTGTCCTATCTGGTCATTTCCAAATGATAGTTTACCGGTGTACAATGGTTCACCACTTGCGCTTGATGTTAGGCGTGAAGTACTGGCGTTTGCAGCAGGTAAAAATGTTTTACCCTGGCTATTATCGATAATGGCATCGTCAAAGCCGCCGGTTACATAAAATTCGTAGCCAAACATCCAGTGATTGGTGTAATGTTTACCATATAAACCAAAGCCCGTATTTGACCATGTATCGGGCAGCATTTGTGTCATGGCTATTGGCCTGTCGGTAAATTCATATTTCGGACCATCGTGATTTTGGTTAAAAGAACCGATAGGGTTCAAAATTAAACCTCCACGCAAGTTTAACAGCGGGTTAAACTCAATATCAAGCGCTGCATACTCTATACCGAATGTTCCGCCTGCTGATTCCCCCGGATCTCCGGTAGGATCATTTTCATATTCAATTTCGGATAGAAATTTAACATGCTTTGAAATAGTTGAAGCCACAAAAAGGCTGAATCTTCTGAATTGAAACTGGCTGCCATTGGTAATGCCCGAAGTATTGGTATAAAGTACATCCGACTCTACATAACCGCCTATAGATACCGGTGATTTTCCAAGCTTCAGGAATGGACGGTTATAAATAGCATCCATATTGAGGCTATGCTTGCTGGTATCGGTTTTAGCCGGCGTATTAAGCAATGTACTATCAATTTGTGCAAACGCACCGCGGCTGCATAGTAGTATTATGGTAAATGCAAATGCTTGTAAAGTTAATTTCATTTAAGTGATATTAAGAGTTGGTCGTTTTTAATGGTTACCGGAAAAGTCCGCAAATTGGCATCAGCGGGGCCGTTTTTTACCTGGCCGGTGTTGCTGAACTGGCTGCCGTGGGCAGGGCATTCCAACCTGTCGCCAAATACCTGCAATTCGGCGCCCTGATGTGTACACCGCATTAACAAAGCAGTGTATTGTGTTTCAGAAAAACGATATACGCAGATAGGATACTTCAATGCCGGGTTTTGTACTACCACATGTTTCTTGAAAGAGCCATTATCCTGAAAAGCCATCGCGGGCACTACCATATCAGAATGATCAATATTGGCAGTAATTATTTTACTGCTGCCGCAGCCCTCTAAAATAGCACCCATTAAGGTTCCGCCAAGGCAGGCAAATCCGCAGGTTTTAATAAACTCTTTTCTTTCCATAAAATATTAAAGCGATTTAAGGAATGTGATAAGGGCCGCCTGATCTGATGATGAAAGCTTGCCGAATCTTGCAGCACTTACCGCAGCTTCGCCGCCATGCAGTTGTATAGCCTGCTCAATGCTGTGGGCGCGGCCATCGTGCATTAAGTAATAACTTCCGCCCTGCACACCAGGCGCCAGTCCAAGTCCCCATAAAGGTGCGGTACGCCATTCAGCTGTTTTGGCATTACCTTCGGTGTAACCGTCATCCAAACCGGGGCCCATATCGTGAACCAGCAAATCGGTAAACGGATTTATGGTTTGATAGGCTAACGATGCAACCGGCGAGTAGCCTGTGGTTAATGTTTGTTTATGGCAGGTTTCGCAGCCTATTTGTAAAAACAATGCGTTACCGTGCTGTACAGTTGCATCATTTGGATTACGCTGAATAGGTGTTTGTAAACAGGTTACATAAAACACTACCGAATTAAACTCATCATTACTTACTTCGGGTGTTGACGAAGGTGGCGGAGGTGTTTGATCCATATAGTTATATGGATTTATAGGCAGATAGGTAGAAGTGATCCCCATATCGTGATTATATGCCTGTGCCACTTGTTGAACCAAGTTGTAAGTTGAAGCTTTGCGGCCAAAACGGCAAATATATTTACCATCGGCACGCGGCATAGAACCGGCTAACGGGGTTACATATGATGGAATAGTATTATAATTAGGATGCCCGCGTACGCCATCAGGATTATTTACGTTTGCTGCCGCCATTGCCAAAATTGCAGAATCGGGCACTACTTCTAAAAAACCAACACCTGCTGTAATAGGTGCTATGAATTTTGAACTGGTAGCCCCTGCCGGAATTTGCTCAGGCGTATAACCAGGTAACGCAAAAGTGCCCAATTGCGGACCACCTTCTGCCAGGAATTTATTACCGGTACTATCTGTTTGACCGAAACGGGTAAGGATAGTAAAAGGATGTCCCCGGTTATCGCTGGAGTGACAGCTGCCACAGCCTGTCGCTACGAAATACGGCCCAAGGCCTGTTGCTGAACTACGATTAGCGAAAAACTGGTCGTTCCCCTGTGAAAACAGTATGGTTTGTGAATTTGACAGACCAACCGGGCCGCAAAGGCCATCCTCGGGATTGATCATTTGGGGGAAAATTTTCGAACACGAACTGAAAGAAGCTATTGTTATAACCACCAGCGAGGTAAATAACATGATAAGAATAGTAGATTTTTTGCTCATGGATTTGTTTAAGTGTTATTGCTATCCTTGAATAACATTACAAAAATGTGACTTATTTAGACTAAATCCAAATAAAATTAAAAACTTATCCCAAAACAAGAAATTTCAAAAAAAATAAATAATTAATCGCGCCACAAAAAGGGGAACAATAACAAGGCGGTAGCTATTACAATGGCATTTATAGCCAGTAGCACGCCCATATTGCCATAGCTAAAGCTGCGGTCGATGCCATCCATGGCATTTTTGCTTAGGCGGATAAGCAGCAAAATAACCGGGATAATTACCGGGAAACTTAAAATGGCCATGAGCGTGCCATTGTTGCCTGCCTTGGAGGCTATGGCCGATATCATAGTGAATACCGTAGAAAAACTGATACTGCCCAGTAAAACCGTTAAAACGTAAAACAGCGGATCGCCAAGGGTATTGGTAAAAAACACCAGGTAAACCAACAAAGCCAGCATACTGAGTAACGACATTAACAACACATTGTAAATGGTTTTTGACAGGATAATAGCCTGGGGACTTGCGATAGAATAGTAGTACAGCAAACGGCTGCGGCTCTCCTGCATAAAGCTTTTGGCAATGGCATTAACCGATGCAAACAACATGATTATCCAGAACAAAACATTCCAAACTATGGGATAGCCTTTGCTGGTGCTAAAACCGGGACTAAGGTTAAAAGAGATATAACAAACAAAAACAGTTGATACCACATAAAGCAATACGCCGTTAAAGGCGTATTTTGAACGCCACTCCAGTAAAATTTCCTTTTTTAAAAGTTCCCAGGTCTGGTTGATGAGCTGCATGGGCGCAAAGATAGCAGATTGGGTTGATAACTCAATTTTCATTGCGTTGCCTCCGTTTTTAAAGCGTTAAGTGTTGTTTGCAATATCCATCCAGAAATCGGAAATTTAGCCCAGAATCCTTAACATTATGCCAACCATTTATTATAAAACACCCATCGGTATTGCACGCATAACAGAAGAGGATGGTTTTATCACCTCTATATCCATTCGTGATGAGGAGTATGAAATAACACCGCCCGAAACTGCCGTACTAAAAATGGCAACCGCGCAACTGGACGAATATTTTGCAGGCAAACGCAAAGTATTTGATCTTCCTATCCGTCAGGCCGGCAGTGATTTTCAGCAAAGTGTTTGGGAGCAGTTATCAAAAATTGAATACGGCAAAACCATTAGCTATCTGCAACAATCCAAATTGATGAATAATCCTTTGGGCATAAGGGCCATTGCCACTGCAAATGGCAGAAATAATTTGTGGGTAGTTGTTCCCTGCCACCGGGTTATCGGGTCAAATGGCAGCTTAACGGGTTACGCAGGTGGCTTGTGGCGAAAAAAGTGGCTATTGGAACACGAGGCCCGGGTGATGGGTGTTGGGCAAACAACGCTTGATTTGTAATTGGCAGTTAGCTTCTTAACAGCTCATATATTTCTTCTGTCCGCAACACATAATTGGCTGCGTTAATATCAATGGCGGCTTGCGGCATTTCGGGCATAACGGCATCCTGCGGATGCTGGGCAATGGTTAATGATCCGGCGCTTTTTAGTTTAAGCAACCCCTCTGCCCCATCCTGGTTAGCTCCCGAAAATAATATCGCAGTACATTTATCAAAATAAGCATCGGCAGCGCTGTCAAACGTTACATCGATGGATGGTTTTGAAAACCAAAGCGCCTCTGATACATCCAATGCAAATGAATAATCTTTTTCAATTAGGGTGTGATAGTTTGCCGGTACTATATAAATGGTGTTCTTTTTTATTTTGTCCTTGTCGTTTATTTCTATAGTACGCATGCTGGCGCTCTCGGCAAATAGCTTTTCAACTTCGCTCAGGTAGTTTTTTTTACGATGCATGGCCACCACCACAGCTTTATTGAGCTTTGGGGGCAGTATTTTTACAATATGAAATAATAATTTAAATGAGCCCGCAGATCCTCCCAACAACAAAATATCAGAGTTGTGCCAGCGATCAGATATGTTTTTATCAAGAGCCAATTTTTTGATAAATATTTTCCTTTTGATTAATTACCTTAAACTTCTTTTTAAAAAAGTCAGATCGTATGGTTTCTTTACTTCCTAAACATAAAAACCCGTGCGGACATAGGCTTTTATAAAAAAGTTCGAGTATTTTTTCCTGAAGCCTGGTTTCAAAATAGATAAACACATTGCGGCAGCTAATGAGCTGAAATTCATTAAAAACCGTATCGGATATTAAATTATGTACCGAAAAAAGCGTATTTACTTTTAATCCGCTATGAATGGCAGCGGCATCATACAAGGTAGTAAAATAATCTGTCAATGAACCGCTTAAACCGGCCAGCTGATAATTTTCAGCATAAGTTTTTATACTCCTGAAACTGTAAATACCCTTACGTGCTTCTTTCAAAACAATGGTATTTACATCGGTACCATAAATAAATGATTTTTCGGTAAAACAGACTTTGTTCAACAAAATTGCCAAAGAATAAACTTCCTCGCCCGAAGAGCAGCCGGCCGACCAAATTTTTATATGCTGATAGGTTGACAAATAGGGTAATACCTGTGTATTAAGGGCATTGTAAAATGATGGATCGCGAAACATCTCTGTAACGTTCACGGTTATCTCTTCCAAAAAAATCTGAAAGAACAGCGGGTCATTAACCAATTTATGTTTCAAATCATAAAAAGCCAGTTTTTTGATCATCATTACCCGGGTAAGCCTTCTTTTAAGAGACGCTTTAGAATAATCAGAAAAATCAAATCCGTGGATCTTTTTTACCAGATCAATTAATTCCGTTATTTGCTCGGTTGTTATGCCTTGTGTTGTGGTATCCATAATCAACTCCCCAGCCAGAGTTGCATTAATGAAATTAACCTATCCATATCAACTGGCTTGGTAATATAATCATTAGCTCCGGCGGCTATACATTTTTCACGGTCGTCCATCATGGCTTTGGCCGTTAAAGCTATTACAGGTAATTTGGCCCATTTATTTTGCTTGCGGATAAACCTGGTTGCCTCGTACCCGTCCATTACCGGCATCATAATATCCATCAGCACAATATCGATATCTGTAATGGTTTCGAGTTTTTCAATAGCTTCCTTGCCATCGTAGGCAATTTCAACATGCATATCATATCCTTGCAAAGCGCTGCTTAATGCAAAAATATTGCGCATGTCATCATCTACTATCAATACCTTTTTACCTTTTACAATGTCTTTTCCTTGTATCACCGTTTTTAATTTGAGGCTTTGTGCAACGCCTGCACCTTGAACGGTTGTTTCACTCACTTTGTTTAAAAATAAATTAACTTCATCTATAAGTCTATCAGTGGTTTTGGTGGTTTTTACAACCATGGCGTTGGCATATTGCATTAACCTGCTTACCGAGCTTTTATCAAGCTCCATTGCGGTGTTAATAATAACGGGCAGCGATTTAAAACGATCTGTTTCTTTAATCTTATCCAAAAAGTCTAACCCAGACATATCAGGCAGGTTAAGATCCAGAATAACACATTGGTATTCGTTTTCGTACAACATATTCAGGGCCGACTCACCATCAAAAGCCTGGTCGACCGTTATTCCTTCGCTTTGCATCAGCTCATTTAGTGCATTGCTTTGGGTTCTGTTATCCTCAACCAATAGTACCTGTTTAAACTTTGCGCCGCTTTGCTGCATAATATCGTTAAACAGTTTATCAAGCGCACCTACGTCAACAGGTTTTTTAAGAAAGCTGATTGCACCTTCTTTTTGCACTTTATTAGCCGATGCCTCGCCAGCCGACATTAAATGCACCGGGATATGAGCAGTAGCACTATCCCGTTTAAGTTCCTTTAATATTTGCCAGCCATCTTTACCGGGCAGCATAATATCCAATATCACCGCATCGGGCAAGTTTTCTTTGATAATTTCAACCGCATCCATGCCCTCACTAACAACAATAGACTTGTATCCATGGTCTGACGAGTAATCTTTTAATATATCGGCAAAGTTCTTATCATCCTCCACAATCACCACCAGCGGCTCGCGGTTGTTTGTTTTTGCGATGTTTTTGGCAGGGGCTAGAAACACTTTCTCCGGTGTAAATGTCTCAACTGTTGGTAAATTGTCAACAGAATCGCCTGCCGGGGATCCCTTTACCGGAATGGTTAAAACAAACTCACTTCCTACTCCGGGCTCGCTGGTTAAGGTAATTTTACCGCCAAGCAGGGCCACCAACTCGCGACTGATGGAAAGCCCCAAACCGGTACCGCCATATTTACGACTTGTTGACCCATCAGCTTGTTGAAAGGCTTCGAATATTAATTTCTGTTTATCAGGCGCTATGCCTATGCCGGTATCTTTTATACTGAAGCTTACCGTTTGGTTTTGTTCGCTATGAATAACATTAATATCAATAGTGCCTTTGTCTGGCGTGAATTTAAAGGCGTTTGAAAGCAGGTTTTTAAGTACCTGTTCAACACGTACCTTATCAATAAATATATTTTCAGGCACACCGGGTGCTGTATTGATGGTATATTTTATCTTCTTTTTGCGGGCTACCTCAGCAAACAACATATCCATATCATGCAAAATATCCGCTACGGCTATATCCTCATTTTGCAATTCGAGCTTGCCCGATTCTATTTTTGAAAGATCAAGGATATCATTGATCAGCGTAAGCAAGTCATTACCGGCGTTAAATATTACGCTGGCATATTTTATCTGGTCTTCCGAAAGATTGGCTGGCTTATTATCCTTTAATATACGCGCCAAAACTAATATACTGTTCAATGGCGTTCTTAGCTCATGGCTCATATTGGCCAAAAACTCAGATTTGTATTTACCGGTAGTTTCCAGCTCCATTACCTTTTGGTTGATGGCACTGCGAGCTTCTTCAATAGCCTGGTTCTTTTCTTCCAGCAAGCTGGCTTTTTCTTCCAGTTCGGCATTTGTAGTGCGTAATTCCTCCTGCTGCACCCTGAGCTCTTCTTCCGATGCCTGTAGCATTTCGGTTTTGCTCGTCAGCTCCTCATTGGTAACACGCATTTCTTCCTGCTGCGCTTCCAGCTCTTCTGTTTGTTGTTGTACCTGCAAGAGCAGTTCGTGCATAATGGTACGCGCCTGGGCAGTATTTATGGCGATGCCGATATCATCAGCCACCGTTAAAATGTAGTTTTTATTAGTTTCGGATAACTCAGTGCTGAAACCGATCTCAATAACGCCTTTTAATTTTTTATCGAAAAAGAAAGGCACAATAATGCTTTCGGCCAGTTCATTATAAACGATAGATGAAGCCAGTTCGAGCTTGTTGTTTAGTTTCCCTTTTATTATAGCAGCCTTTTGGTCTTTAGCCACCTGCCCAATCCAGCCTTCAGCGAGCTTAACCGTATTTTTGATAGCGTTAAGATTGCTGAAAGCATAGGAAGCATAAAACTCCAGCAATTCTGATTCTTCGTTAAACAGATAAAACGTACCTGTTTGAGCTTTTACATAGTTGCAAATTTCTGTTAAAACGTTGTCGCTCAGTTCGCGCTCGCTTTGCTGGCCCTGCATTTTCTCATTCAGTAAAGCGGTGCCGGTAAGCAGCCAGTTTTGAGCGCGATTTTCTGTCAGCACTTTCTCCAGTTCGCTATTGGCTATTTTTATGTTGTTTTCAATTATTTTTTGCTGATCAAAAGTTCCCTGTATATAAAAGAACAATACAATAATAATGATCAGGAAAACAACAGAGCCCGTAATAATAACATCAAGTGCTGCTGACGACGCATTTTCTGAACTTGCTTTCCGTACGGCAAGCAATCTGTTTTCAGTTTCTCTTATATCATCAACCAAGGCCCTTATTTCGTCCATGTTATGCTTCCCGTTAAGGAGCATTGCATGCTGAACCATAAAATCCAGTCCCTGGGTGGGCCGGGCATCAATGTTTTGTTTCAGAATATCTAACTGAAGGCTTACAAAAGCGTTTAATGTATCAACTCTCTTTACCTCAACGGGGTTGTCAGCTACCAAACTCCGCAATAATTCTATGTCGGTATGGATATGGGGGAGTGTCGCATCATAGGGGTCAAGAAATACCTTATTATTGGTTGCCACATAACCGCGCATGCCGGTCTCGGCATCAATCATTAATTGCAGCAGGTTGTTTGATGTTTTGATAACTTTTTGGGTATGATCAACCAATGCGGAATCGCTGCGGAGTTGATGGATACTTTGGTATGAGAGAATACCTACAATTAAAACCAGAATTACAGAAACGGTGAAACCGGCAAATACCTGTTGCCTGAAAGAGAATCGTAGCATTTAATGTTTTTTAAAGGAATACAAATATGTTAAAAAAATTATTTTAAACTGTATTCATTTAAACCGCAAGCAAAAACAAGTCCACAAAATGAGCTGTCCCCGTTTTTGATTTATGCTACCGGTCTTGAAAAGCTTCTGTTTCTTTTGAGTAAGGTTCCGGCCAAGGCAAGCAATGCGCCGCCAAATAACAAAAGCCATCCCCATTTGAACCTTATTTTTCCGGATAAATATGCCGCCACCGAACGGAACGGAATAAAATTGAATGAGGTGTGAACCTTTAAGAACGCCAGCAAATAAAATAAAATTACCAGCACTAAAGAAAACCAGGCTGCCATACGGGTTATTTTAGGTTGATTAAAAACCGTACCTATTATACCAACTATGGCAACCAATAAAATAACAATGCCATAGGGTTTATTTCCGTCGTAAACGTTCCAGTTGCCAATAAACGGGTGCAGGATAGGACAATAGGTGCCGGCAATTAAAATAACAAAGCCGATAAAGGAAATTAACGAACTAAGCCGCATTGTTATTTTTGACTTATTTCCATTTTATCTGCGAAATGGGCGCAATAATCGCGCAAATCTTCAACAATATTTGTTTCGCCTGTTGCGCGTAAAAAGCTATCGCCCATGGTTTGCAGGGTTTCATAAAAAAAGCGCTTCATTTCATCAACAGGCATATCTTTTGTCCATAAATCAATACGCAATGTATTTTTATAGTTTTGATCCCAAAGAGCAAGCATCATTGATTTAACCGGAAGCGCTTCTTTACTTTGCGCATCGGTTGATTCCCACAGAATGCTTTCAGGAACGTTATTATCGTCTAATTCAATTGTAAGCTTTATTTCGGCTTTTTTCATTTAAAAAATCATTTAACAAGTAAAAATATAATAGCCGCCAAAGTTATAAAGCTTAGCTCTACTATCCATATTTTTTTGGTTTGAGGGAAGAAATTCCTGAACATTATATCCATAAATGACACTACGAATGCAAATAGTAAAAATATCCATCCAATAATGCCATTAAAATGCAGAAACTGCGCACCTGATATTTTCACGCCGTAAATCCAGCTATAAACGGCCAGAAATAAAAAAAATGCACTGGCAAAGTTGAGCGGGGTAATTCTTAATTTCATTGTTATAAGCAATAGTTTTATCAGTTTAAGATGTTGAAGCACTTAAGAGGCGTGATTTACCAGCTGCCCCAGGCGGACATCCCGTTTACTTAATGTTTCTTCTTAAATGACCGGCCCGATTTGCTTTTACCTGCTTTTGGGTTAAATGTTCCCTGAGTTTTGGCTTTTTTGGCGTCGAATTTCTTATGCTGGTTAAGCGTTTTCTTTTCGTGGAAGGCGCCCTTAAATTCAGGGTCTTCCTTGCGTTTCTGCATATCAATTTCCCTGGCCTGATCCTGCTTTTCTTCGTATGGCGTTTCCTCGATAAACACATCAGCCGGAATATTTTTTACCGGAATGCTCTGCCTTATCAGTTTTTCAATTTTACGTACATAAGCTTCTTCCGCCGGATTACAAAACGTTACAGCTACTCCTTTTTGAAAAGCACGCCCGGTGCGGCCAATACGATGTACGTAATCTTCAATTACCACCGGTACATCAAAATTAATAACATGGCTCACATCACTTACATCAATACCCCTTGAAGCAACATCGGTGGCCACCAGAATTTTTACCTCGTCAGCCTTGAAAGCATTAATGGCATTGATGCGGGTATTTTGCCCTTTATTGGCGTGCAGCACCTTAACGTCATTTTCGCCAAACTTGCGGAGTAAAAACTTGTACACGTCTTCAGCAGCGATGCGGGTTTTGCAAAAAATAATCAGCTTTTTAATATCATCCTCAATATCCAGCAGTTTTTTAAGCAGGTTGATTTTAGTTTTAACATTAGGTACATAATATAACTGCTGATCAACAGTTTGCGCCGGAGTAGCCTGTGGTGTTACCTCAATTATAGTTGGAAACTCCAGAAAATTATTGGATAGCTCATGAATTTTGTCAGACATGGTGGCCGAAAACAAAAGATTTTGCCGTTTCACAGGTACCACTTCCAGTATGCGGTTTATCTGGGGCATAAAGCCCATATCCATCATCTTATCGGCCTCGTCAAGCACCAGTACCTGCAGTGTTTTAGTAACAATATGACCGGCCAGGTAAATATCCATAAGGCGGCCCGGCGTGGCCACAATAATATCAACCCCCTTATTTATTTGCTCTATTTGTGTTTTTGGCCCCAAACCGCCGTACAGCACCACCACCCTTAAATCGGTATTTGCGGCAAAGGTTTTTACATTTTCTTCAATCTGCATAGCCAGCTCGCGGGTTGGCGAAACAATTAATGCGCGGGCATGGTCGCCCTGTGCGTATTTCAGTTTCATAATAATAGGTAATACGTATGCGGCAGTTTTACCTGTACCCGTTTGCGCTATCCCCATTACATCCTGCCCGTTTAATATAGGCGGAATGGCTTTTTCCTGTATTGGCGTAGCTTCGGTATAACCGGCATCGGCTATTGCATTCAGTATTTGCCGGTTAAATTTAAAATCTTCAAAAGGTACACCCATGGCGCAAAGATAGTTTTTTTAGTTGGGAAGGACAGTGGTAGTTGAAAGTCCGAAGTCGAGAGTCGGGAGTTTACAGTCTAAAAATGGAGGTTAGAGATTAGGTGCCGGGAGTAAGAAATTAGAATAAGAAAAAGTTAGTATACGCTTTGTCCGAGCTTCAGACCAGGGAAATCGCTTTTAAAATTTTCTGGCGGCTTTTCCATAGCGATGGGTTTTAAAACCCATCGCTATAGTAGCAATTATCATAACCAACTCCATTCCTGCTCACTAAATTGATGAATATTTTGACAGCAAATTTTTAAAAGCGCTTTGCCTGAACTTCAGACTCTTGATTATGGATTTTTGACTTCCGGCTCCGGACTTCAGACTTTATACCTCAAACTTCTCCTACTAAATTCCTACATTTGAGTCCATTAATTTAAAGAGTAATTATGTTCTGGTACGAAGACGAGGTTAAACGCCTGGAGAAAGAAAGGTTGCAGTTAAACTATACCCCCGCTACCCTATTTTATGGCAGCTCGTCCATAAGGTTATGGAATACGCTGAAAGAAGATTTCAAGGCCCTTGACCCTGTTAATTTAGGTTTCGGCGGATCAACCCTGGCAGCATGCACCTGGTTTTTTGACCGCATAGTGGCGCCTTATGAGCCAAAATCAATAGTGGTTTATGCCGGAGACAACGACCTTGGCGATGGCCGGCACCCCGAAGAGGTTTTTATTTTCTTTCAGCAACTGGTTCAAAATATTCATAACCGGTTTGGTGAAATTCCCTGCTTTTTTATATCGGTTAAACCTAGTGTTGCGCGCTGGAAAATAGTGGACAATTTAAAATATACCAACAGCATTATTGAAAATGAAATTATCCGGATGGATGCCAACTGGAAATTTATTAATATATTTAACAGTATGCTAGATAAAAACGGGTATCCGGCCAAAGAATACTTTGAAAATGATGGCCTTCATTTAAGTAGCATCGGCTATTCACTTTGGAAAGAAATTGTTTCATCAAAACTTTTGGAGAACTTTCATACTGAATTAACCTAAACTACATTTAATCCAACCATCTTGCACTCATTAACATGGAACGTGAATATGTAAGCTGGTATAGCCCTGCGCTTCAGAAAGATATGGAGATACTTGTGTTTGGTAACGCAGGTGCTTCCATCCTTTTTTTTCCGCCGCGAATGGGCCGGTTTTACGACTACGAGAATTGGAAAGTAATTGACGTTTTGCGTGACAAGATTGAAAAGGGTTACATACAGGTATTTTGTGTTGATAGTTATGATGCGCAAAGCTTTTATAACCAACATTTGCATCCATCGCAAAGAATACTGGCTCATATTCAATACGAGCATTATATTATTGACGAGGTAATTCCGTTTATTCACCAAAAAAATCCCGGTGCATTCATGATCGCCGCAGGCTGTAGCTTAGGCGGCTATCATGCACTGAATTTTGCGTTAAAATATCCGGCTTTATTTAATAAAGTGGTTTCTATGAGTGGCAGGTATGATCTTACCGCCAATATTGGTCATTACAACGACTTGTTTAACGGCTATTGGGACGAAAACATTTACTTTAATATGCCATTGCAATACATCAAAAATTTAACAGACGATTACACGCTGAAACAGATAAGGGAATTGGATATTGTTTTGGTGATAGGCAAGGATGATGTTTTATATGAAACCAACCTGTTAATGCAACAACTCTTGCTCGAAAAAGGGGCTAAATCAACACTGCATGAATGGGATAAGGAGATGCATCGCGCCAAATCATGGCGGCAAATGGTAAATGTTTATTTATAAAAGGCACAGGCTGCTTATACCGGTAAATTATATATGGGTATTTAAACTCCAATTGATAATCATCATCCCTGCAGACAGCGCCACAATCAAACACAAAATAACCATTACCCAAAACAGAGCCTGTTTTATAGCCTGATCATTTATATGATGTTCATGAAGTACTTTCATAACCTTCCTGATTTCAATAGTATTACTAAATAATTACCACATAATACGTGCCAATTATTTAATTGTAATAATTAAGCTGAATTCAAAATATCAGCCACCAGTTTTATTACGCTGATAAGCCAATAACAGGCTTTTTGTTTACTTTTGCGCCGATGAAAAACGATCCCTTAAGCGTACCGCTTTTTGAGATGCGGCTGGAAGAAATACACCGCGGCGACCCCTGGCTACGTTATGAAATTTCCATCCGCGATTTTGTTGCTCTATTTCCCGTTCGTTACAAAAGTGGCATCCCCATGAAGCCAGAACATCCGGCAGCGCATGGTGTTGACCGTGAAGTATTTTTAAAAGTACTGGTAGCTTTTAGCCAGTGTTTTAACTAATCTATTTTATCAATGTTAAGGGTTTTGCACACTGGTATCCTGGGCCAGCGTAGCATCATCAGGCGTTTTACCCATATCATTATCCAGCACATAAAGTGCATCATTATTGGCTTTTGCACCTCCTGCTATCTTTATTTTAGCCAATAAGTCAAGCGCCATGGTTTCCTCTTCTGTTTGTTCTTTCACAAACCATTGCATAAAATTCCAGGTGGCCCAGTCTTTTTCTTCAAAGCTCAGGTTTACAATATCATAAATAGATTGGGTATTTTCAACTTCAGATTGAAACACCTTTTCAAAGCAGTCATTAACATTTGATGGGTCCGGACCGGGATGAGGTATTTCTGCAACGGTAACAGTGGCTCCGCGCTTTAAAATATACTCCAGGAATTTCATCATGTGATTTCGTTCTTCGCTGGAGTGGCGGAACATAAAATTGGCAATACCATCATAGCCTTTGCTGCTTGCCCATGCTGCATATGCCAGGTATATTTGGGCATTATGAGCCTCATTAGTCATTTGCCGGTTCAATGCTTTTGCCAGCGTGTCTGATAAGCGGTTGGTGTCCATAAATAATGTTTATTGCTAAACTATCAGGACACCAAAAGGTTTGAAAATTTATGAATAAGTAATGGTAGCTTAACAATTACCTGTAGGCAGAAATATAGGTGGTTTTTATGGTGAGCATAAATGCTTTACCAACACTGATCTTTACATTTTTATCCTGCAAAATGGCCTTTACAGCCTCATCAGACTTCAATACTTCAAAAAGATCGCGTGCTACTGCTGAGCCGCCAACGTTATTTATCACCTTGCCGTTTTCTATAGTTATACTAAAGATATAGCCTGATTTACCCCGGTCGCCGGCAGACTCGAAATCCTGAATATTAAGCTTAAATTGTTGTTCTTCATTTAAACTTTTCTTTAAGTGTAACCGGATAACGGGCAGGTACCTTTTCCAGGTAGTTAAATATTGTCTCTCTTCCATTTGATGCTATAAAGGTAGGATAATAAAACCATCTATCACCAAAACGTTTTTTGTTGACAGTTAATTGTTTATTAATGAACAAAATAACTTATTGCAGGTTAATTTAAAGTAAACATTTTGGTTCATTTAGTGAACATTTATCTGAATTATTTGTCGTGATATGTATATAAAAACGGCGCGTTTACCCCCTGTTACTTTAGGCTAAACATGGTAAGTTAGCGTACGTTAATGTGAGGAAGATAAGTGCCAATAATAAAAGCTAACCGGAGCTTACCTTTTCATTTAAATCAATTTAGCAACCATAAATAATAAAGTTATGTTTAAAAACACAAAAGCATTTAGCGGTTTTTCGGCTAATGATATTCAAAAAGCAAAAGAGTTTTATGGCGATAAACTGGGGATAGAGGTTTCTGAAAATGCAATGGGCATTTTAACCTTACATTTTAAAGGCGGCAATGATGTTATTATTTATCCGAAGCCTAATCATCAACCGGCCACTTTTACCATCCTTAACTTTCCGGTACCTGATGTGGAGCAAGCAGTTGATGAACTGATTAAGCTGGGTATCACATTTGAGCAATATGGCGAGCCGATAAAAACCAATGCAAAAGGAATTTTAAAAGGAAACGGAAACGGCCCTGACATTGCCTGGTTTAAAGATCCGGCGGGTAATATTTTATCCGTTTTACAGCAAGCTTAATCCTGGCTCTTAATTGGCTGTCCAACAAACATCAGCGTTTTGGTGTGCGGAATAATAATATGAAATTCGCGCATGCCGTATTCGCGGTCAAATGGAGGCCTTGCTTTTATGTCGGTGAGTTTATCCTTTATAGATTCCCATAATTTGTCAAGTTTATCCACTTCCAGGTAAAACTCCATTTCACCAATATCAGTGCCCGCTTTTAAAATATGGATGGATAGATGATCTTTAAACAAAACCGCATAATTATCATCATTCAAAAAAGGAGTAAAACTAAAAAGCTCAATAAAAAAAAGGGAAGTTTCCGGTATGTTATACGACGGAATCATTGGGCTTAAATAAACTGCTTTATACATAAATAATTTCCCTGTAAATAGTAAATTTATGCTGTTGGTATCTTTTTTTAAAACGGATGATCAGGGTATATTCATTTCAAAATATCTCCTGATCGGGATGAAAATAAAATTACGCAATTTCGGCATAAATGGAAACAGCTTATAACACTATTGGTAAGGGATACAATTTAACGCGCAAAGCGGATTCTTATTTAACCAGCCGCTTATTACATTTTTTACAACCGCAAACCGGCAAGCATTATCTTGATATTGGCTGCGGAACTGGAAACTACACCATAGCCTTATCAAACCTTGGCCTTAATTTCACAGGTGTTGAACCTTCTGAAATGATGCTTGATGTAGCCCGGAGTATTGATAAACACATTAATTGGTTGACAGGGACGGCAGAGCAAATTCCGGCGGGAGATAATGCCTTTAATGGTGCAATGGCCACCCTCACTATTCACCACTGGAAGAATATCGGCCTGGCCCTTAAAGAAATTTATAGAGTAACTGAAACGGACGGAAAATTTGTACTCTTTACCGCAACACCCAAACAAATGCAGGGATACTGGTTAAATCATTATTTCCCTAATATGCTGCAATCGTCAATAAACCAAATGCCTGGGCTGGAGGCCATTGAAACCGAACTGGTAAATGCAGGCTTTAAAAATATTATTAAGGAAAAGTATTTTATAAAAGAGGATTTGCAGGATTATTTCCTGTATGCAGGCAAACTTAACCCTATGTTGTATTTGGATGAGAAAATAAGAGCGGGCATTTCATCATTTGCTGCTTTAGCCAATAGCGAAGAAGTTGCCGCGGGCCTTTCGGAACTAAAAGCAGATATTAACAGCGGTAAATTTGAAAGTGTAAAAGCTGGATATGAAAATGAAATGGGAGATTACCTTTTTGTTGTCGCCGAAAAATAAAACAGCCAAATTATAAATTGGCCATTTTCAAAATCTCCTTTACCCGTTCAACGCCGGTTACATCAATGGTATATTCGTCAGAATAGTCACTTCCCATCAAAATATGATCGTTCTTATAGTTCATTTTGCTGGGCACGCGTATCCTTGCCGAGCTGTGTACTTCATCAACCTTTGTAAAATTGACCAGATCGTGCACGTTCTTTTCAGAAACACCGCTTCCGGGCATAATTTTTATACGGCCTGCGGCCTTTTCAACCAGGTGTGCTATGGTGTTAGCACCTTCCATGGCCATGCTCTTACCTCCTGAAGTTAGGATGCGCTCACAGCCTAATTCAATAACATCTTCCATCGCCTGAAATATATCCGCACACATATCAAAAGCCCTATGAAAAGTTATGCCCAGGCCTGCCCGTTTCGCGAGCTTTACCAATTCGGCACAGCGCGCTTTATCAATTGTCCCATCGGGATTCAAAATACCAATAACAATTCCGTCGCAACCTGCTTCAATGCAATACTTCACATCGGCAAGCATCACCTCAAATTCCAGATCGCTGTATAAAAAATCCCCTCCCCTTGGCCGTATCAACACATACAATTTAATATGAAGCAGTTTCCGGGCTAAGGCTATTTCACCATACGACGGAGTGGTGCCGCCTTCATACAAATTTTCACAAAGCTCAACACGCACGGCACCGCCATCCTGAGCAGCCAATGCCGATGTTACCGAATTGGCACAAACTTCAAGTGATACCTCTGGCTTCATATGGTGAATAATTTGTTGATGGTTGTAACAATATTATTTGATATCAGTTTTAACACGGATCAGTATAACTGTCAATTTCAATAAAAACTTTTTCCGGGAATAAGCAGATCCTGTTGCTGCGCATTGCAAACCGCAAAAGAAAATCCCTTTTGTATAGCATAAGCGCCGTATTCGCCTTTTTTATTGATGGCTAAAAAGCCCACCTGTATTTCTTTTGCAGTATCTGGTTTCTTTTTGATAATTCGCCTTACAGCCTCTTTGCAGGCATCTTCCGGCGAATAACCCTGACGCATCAGCTCAACCACCAAAAAACTGCCCACATTACGGATAACTTCCTCACCAACGCCGGTAGAGGTTGCACCACCAACTTCGTTATCTACATATAAACCCGCACCTATAATTGGACTATCGCCCACGCGGCCATGCATTTTAAAAGCCATGCCGCTGGTGGTGCAAGCACCCGAAATATTTCCTTTTGCATCCAGCGCCAGCATGCCGATAGTATCATGATTATATTGATTTCCGGGTGCATGCTGTTTGTTTTCAATATTCATTACCGGTGAATATTTGGCCGTTTTGAGCCATTCTTTCCAGGCCGCTTCAGACTCTGGGGTAAGCAATTTTTCTCTTTTAAAACCTTGTTCAACTGCAAACTGGCTGGCGCCATCGCCCACCAGCATTACGTGCGGAGTTTTTTCCATTACCAAACGCGCAACAGAAATTGGATGCGCTATATCTTCCATAGCGGCTACTGAGCCGCAGTTGCCAAATTCGTCCATTATACAGGCATCAAGGGTAACATGCCCGTCGCGATCGGGATAACCTGCACGACCCACTGTGTGATTTTTCATATCTGCTTCGGGTATTTTCACACCAGCTTCAACAGCGTCCAGTGCCCTGCCACCTGCCGACAGCGTTTTCCATGCCTCTTTATTGGCTGCGATACCAAAATCCCAGGTTGAAATAACTATTGGAAAACCATCTGCCTCACCCAAAAAAGAAGCCTTTGCGATGGCTGATTGGGACAGGGCTGCCAGTGACGCCCCGGCTGCAGAAATTTTTATGAACTTACGGCGATTATACATCTTGCTAATATAGAAATTAGCTTTGCAAAGTTGACTTTTTGTATCCTTATTAATACATTTTTATACACTCTACACCCCTTAATTATTCAAAGTCGCCCTGGCAATTGTTGCAATGCCAGTTATTTTGTTTGTGTAGCGGATTAACCAGGTTAACAATGGAGTTCAAAAAATCAGACCACTGCTCTTTGCTCTCTTCGGGCGCTATATTGCTAACATTGTTTGAGGCGCAATAAGGGCACACCACATAAGTATTACTTTCGTTATCAATGCCATAATGATCCTGCTCATGCAGGTCGCCTTCAGAAGCCAGAATATCTTTACATTTTTGTAGGTCGCGCTCGAAAATTTTAAGCTTAACACCACCCACAGCCTGATTATAAAGCGGATTGGCGCCGATAGTATTTTCATCGGCGATAAAGCACAGAATACCATTTGCCTCCAACCGCGTACGGACAATATGAGCCAGCATGGGATCATAGTAAGATTCAAATGTGATGATATTATCTTCTGTGTTCATTAAGAGCAAATTAAAAAAATTAAAGCAAAAAACGTCATTTTTTCTGTAATTTGCTTGCTATGAACCGTATTGACAGAGTTTCGGCTATACTGATCCAACTACAATCGCGCAGGGTGGTTAAAGCGAGTGACATTGCCGAGCGCTTTAATATAAGCCTGCGTACAGTTTACCGCGATGTGAAAACGCTGGAAGAAGCGGGCATCCCCATTATTGGCGAAGCTGGGGTTGGCTATTCAATTATGGATGGTTACCGCCTGCCCCCGGTGATGTTTACCCGCGAAGAAGCGACCGCCTTTTTAACCGCCGAAAAGTTTGTTGAAAAACTTACAGACAGCTCCACTATGGAGCACCATAAGTCGGCGATGTACAAGATCAGGGCGATTTTAAAAACAGCCGAAAAGAATTTGCTGGAAGAGATGGACAGCAAAATTGAAGTGTTCAAAAGCCACAGCCAGCTCAATGTTGATAATAAGGACCATATACAAACGCTGCTAAACGGCATTGCCCGCAGAAATGTAATTACCCTCGATTATTTTGCACACCATAGCCAGGAGCATACCAAAAGAGATATTGAACCAGTAGGCATATTTTTTAAAGAAGGCTACTGGCACCTGATAGCATTTTGCCGGATGCGGAACGATTACCGCGATTTCAGGGTTGACAGGATAAAGTGCATCCAAATTACGGAGAAAGTTTTCGACAATAAACACCCAACGCTAAAAGCCTATATTGATCAAACCGCTAAAGAACAGGAACTCGATATGGTGGTAATAAGAGTGGAGAAATCAATTTACCCCCGCCTGGAATATCAAAAATATTATAGCGGCTTTATATCTGAAAAAACAATAGGCAATGAGGTTGAAATGACGTTTTTAACGATGTCGTTAGATGGATTTGCACGCTGGTTTATGATGTTTGGTGATAAAGCTGAAATTATTAGCCCCGATAGTTTAAAAGAACGCGTAGGAAATATAGTTGCAGCAATTACTCAAAAAAATCTTCAGTTCACCAATTCCTACTGACATAGGGTTGTCAATACCCGGTTGTTAATTTGTGTAAACAATTACCAACATGAAATACGGGATAGTAGTATCAAAAGATCATATAGCTAAGGACGTGTCCGGAAGCTCTATGCAGGCAAATCATGGCAAACAAGGCCGGTTAAAACGCATGGCTGTAAATGATGAGACTATCTGTCATCCGCCAAAGCAAAACTATAATAGCAATGAACCATGCCAGGCTTTTACAGCAATAGGCCATGTGCCTGATGGGCATATCTATCAGCATAAAATGACCAAAGATTTTATTGATTTAATACCATGGGTGTAACGAAAATGATTACCTAAGGTTTTATTTAATCAACTCAACTAACATGCTAACTTAATCTCACCATAAAATGGAAACACTAACTTTAAAAACAATCATAACTTTTGATGAACCCATAGCTAAAGTTTGGCATGGTATAACCGACCCGGCTTTGGTAAAACAATACTTTTTTGGAACTGATTTAAAATCGGATTTTAAAAAGGGAAGCCGGATAACCTTTAGCGGCGAATGGGAAGGAAAAACTTATGTTGATGGCGGCACCATACTGAAAATCGAGCCCCCTAAATTATTAAAGTACAATTATTGGAGCAGTATGGCAGGTACCGAAGATATACCTGAAAATTACGCCGATGTTACCTACGAATTATCGGAGCTAAATGACGTTACTACACTGACCATTACACAGGACAACGTAAAAAGCCAACAGGCGTTAGAGCACTCCGAGCAAAACTGGCAGATGATTTTTGACGGATTAAAAGAATTACTTAAAACACTGTAGTTATGATTGCTAAAATTGAAATTACAAACTTAAGCTGCTTTGATGTGGTGGGGATAGCGGTGCGTACCACTAATCAAAACGGCCAATCGCAAAAGGATATTAGTGAGCTTTGGACAAAGTTTATGGATAATGATGTGATGAATCAGATTGCCAGCCGCGTATCAGATGATATTTACAGCGTTTATACCGACTATGAAACTGATCACACCGGGCCATATACCGCTATATTGGGCTGCAGGGTAATTGCACTTGATAAAATCCCCGACGGCTTTACCAGTGTTAGTATCCCGGCCGGTTGTTACAATGCTTATCACCTGGAAGGCAGGTTTCCTGACAACGTTGGCGAGGCCTGGCAACAGATCTGGAAAAATGCATGCGGCCGTAAATACACAGCAGATTTTGATCTGTATAATACCGATGAGGCTGAAAGCTTCCAGGAAACCAAAGCTAAAATTTATCTGGCGGTAAACTGATAATGTTTGTGATGTTCATTTTTGAGTGCATGAACGCGATGAACACCGTGAACACATTAACTAACTGATTATCAATAACAATAATTTACCGGTTAAAAGACAATCTTTTTCCTGAAGTTCCTTCAATCAAATTTCCATTATTCCAGGCAATGTTGCCTGAGACGATGGTGCAAACAATTTTTGAATTAAAAGTAGTTCCTTCAAACGGGCTCCATTTGCATTTGTATAAAATATTGTCGGTGCTAACCTGCCATGGCGAATTTAAATTTACCAAAGCTAAATCGGCCCAATACCCTTCGCGGATAAAGCCACGTTTTTCTATCTGGAAACAGGTAGCCACATTATGCGCCATTTTTTCGGCAATTTGCTCCAGGCTGATCTTACCCTGATGATGCAGTTCCAATATTGCAGGTAATGCATGCTGCACTAACGGACCACCGGATGGCGCTTTCAAGTAGGATTGTGCTTTTTCTTCGATGGTATGCGGGGCATGATCTGTAGCAATAACATCAATCCGGCCTTCTAAAACAGCTTTCAGTATACCGTCCCTGTCGTGCTCTGTTTTTACGGCGGGGTTCCATTTTATCAGGTTGCCTTTTGTTTCGTAATCCTTGTCGGTAAACCAAAGATGGTGCACACAGGCCTCAGCAGTAATTTTTTTATCTTTCAATGGGATGGTATTATCAAACAAATGGGTTTCTTTTTCGGTAGATATATGCAGAATATGCAGCCTGGTGTCATGTTTTTTGGCCAGCTCAACCGCCATTGATGATGACAGGTAGCAAGCTTCTTCACTCCTGATTATCGGATGCATAGTCACCGGGATATCCTCCCCGTATAATTGCTTATAATGCTCCAGGTTTTTCCTTATTGTAGCTTCGTCTTCGCAATGTGTGGCCACTAGCATGGGCGACTGTGCAAAAATATTTTCGAGCGTATTTGGGTTATCTACCAGCATGTTGCCGGTTGATGAGCCCATAAACACTTTAATGCCGCAAACATTTTTAATATCAGTTTTTAAAACTTCATCCAGGTTATCGTTAGATGCACCCATAAAAAAAGAATAGTTCGCCAGTGATGTTTGGGCACCAATCCGGTATTTATCTTCCAGCAGTTGCTGCGTAAGGGTATTAGGCACTGTATTGGGCATCTCCATAAAAGAGGTAATGCCGCCAGCTACCGCCGCTCTTGATTCGGTATAAATATTAGCCTTATGAGTTAAACCCGGTTCGCGGAAATGTACCTGATCGTCAATACAACCCGGCAAAAGATATAAACCTTCTGCATTAATCTCTTTATCGGCCCGCGCATCAATATGCTGGTCGATGCGCTCAATAAAACCATTTTTCACCAATACATCAGCAACAAACTGCTTATTTTCGTTAACAATGGTAGCGGATTTGATCAGGATAGTACTCATGCTACAAAGATAACTTTATAGGATGAAAGATGGAAAAGCGCCCCCTTTTCCATAGGGGTAAATTTACTATACAACAAACATTAGGTCATGCCGAACTTGTTTCGGCACCCCACAGGACAAACAGCCTGCTTGGTGTAGACTTGCTTAGTGTAGACCTGCCAGGTGAACACATAGCAAGCGGGGTGCTGAAATAAATTCAGCATGACATTCTTTTTAACAATTAAGAGCTTCATTCTAATTCACACTACCCCTACCCATTATGCCGCTTCCTACCCTTTGAATGATGATGTTCTTCCCGGCTACCTGAAGAATGATGGTGACTTCCCCGCTTATGCCCATGTTTACCGTGCTTTTCTTTTACATGCGGCACAATAATATGCGGTGCAAAGTCAATTGCTTCAGGATGTGCCGATGGGCCAAACGGGTTGTAATAATAAATTCCAGCCTTATCATACAAAGTGAAATTTGTTTTTAGCCGGTCGTTAAATGAAGTTTCATTTTTTGATACAGAATCTGTCCAGGCAGCTTCGGCCAGGGCCGCAATACGTGGAAATATCATAAAATCCAGTCGCTTTTCGGATCCTACGGTTTCTGTCCATAAATTAGCCTGAATACCTAGCACCTGAGTTGATTTCAGTACCTCGGCCGGCATTTGTTTATCGGGGAAATTGTAAACCTCACTTTCGCTGTTGAAGCTGCCATTCCATTTTCTGCCGGAGACATGTTCTTTATCCTGCACAAAGTCAAAATATAAAGGCAGCCTGGGGCAAAGTATCACCTGGTATTTTTTTTGCAATGCCAGTTGCAAACTTGCCGGCACATTTTGCCTCCACCAAAAAACAATAGTTTTACCGGCAGGTAAATCAGTTTCTGCGGCTTCATCCCAGCACAATACTTTGTCATCCAGTTTAAAAACGGTATCGGCCATTCGTTTAAAAAAGTAATGTTCCAGATCTGTTAACGAGGTAAAGTTATTTTTGGTGAGCATTGCCGTAATAGCCGGACGACCCGCCCATGCCTGTATCCCGTACGACACCTCATCGCCCCCCAAATGAATCATATTTCCGGAAAACAGGCCGTTCACTTCCTTTAATACATCGCCCAAAAAAGTATAAACATTTTCATTAGCCGGGTCGAAAGTAAAATTGGGATATTTAGGTGTAATACCGCCGCTAAATTCGGGATAGGCCCTGTTTGCTGCTGTTGCATGGCCCGGCATATCAATTTCGGGGACTACGGTTATAAAGCGTTCGTTTGCGTAGGCAACAATTTCTTTAATATCGTCCTGCGTATAATATTTTGCATCGGCAAGGCTATCTGTATGGTTTCCGCATCCGCCGACTGCCGCCAGTTCAGGATAT
>Ga0206982_1092_pt1 | contig 29221 bp, 21 predicted proteins | sample Alteio_BWMinCont_18_FD_153493 | JGI IMG/M metagenome (GOLD analysis project Ga0206982, IMG submission 153493) | Enriched cells from forest soil in Barre Woods Harvard Forest LTER site, Petersham, Massachusetts, United States -... | ecosystem: Environmental > Terrestrial > Soil > Temperate forest >... | reverse complement strand
ATGTGTTTAGAAAAGCTTAATTATTGAACTATTATTAAAACAAGATTATGCGTTCATTTCCATTCTATCACCAGATTGAGTCTATGGATTGCGGCCCTACCTGCTTGCGGATGATTGCGAAATATTATGGCAAAACTGTCTCGCTTCAGGTATTAAAAGAGAAATCTCAGATTGGCAAAGATGGAGTAAACATGCTTGGCATAAGCGAAGCTGCGGAAAGCCTTGGTTTCAGGACTCAGGCTGTTAAATTAAATTATTCTAAACTTACGAATGAAGCGCTTCTGCCCTGTATCCTTCATTGGAATCAATATCATTTTGTAGTCCTATACAAAATAAAAGGTAAGAGTTTATATCTAGCGGACCCTGCACACGGCTTGGTAATATTTTCAAGAGATGAATTTTTACAACGATGGATAAGTGATAAGAATGAAAATGTCATTGGTGAAGGAATTGCACTGTTGTTAGGACCGAATCCGGCGTTCTATGATCATTATGAGAGTAGCGTTGAGCCAAGGCAACGTTCAATATTAGCCTTCAGTAATATTTTTAACTATATCTTGCCTTATAGGAAAATGGTTTTGCAATTATTTGCCGGATTAGGAATCGGCAGCATTTTACAGTTGATTGTTCCATTCTTAACGCAAAGTGTTGTAGATGTTGGTGTAAATACAGCCAATATTCATTTTGTATATATAGTGCTGTTGGCCCAGGTTTCTCTGTTTATAGGCAGGCTAGTCACTGATTTTATAAGATCTTGGATTCTACTTCATATAAGTACCCGCATTAATATATCTATTTTAACAGATTTCCTGATCAAGTTGATGAAGTTGCCAGTGAGTTTTTTCGATAGTAAAAAGACCGGCGATATTCTTCAGCGAATGAATGATCATCAACGCATTGAATCATTTCTTACGGGCTCTTCTATCAATATGCTTTTTTCTGTTACTACGCTAATCATCTATTCAGTGGTTCTGGCAACGTTTAACAGTTATATTTTTACAGTTTTTATTATTGCCAGCATTTTGTATTCTCTATGGGTCATACTATTTTTAAAAAGAAGGAAGGTGCTTGATTACAAACGTTTTGATATCGCTTCACTTGAACAAAGTACGACTATCCAGATAGTGCAGGGTATGCAGGAAATAAAACTGAATGGGGTAGAAAAACCCATACGCTGGAGATGGGAACATTTACAGGCTAAACTATTTAAGTTGAATATGAAGAGCTTGGCTCTTAACCAATGGCAGCAGTCTGGTGCTTCTTTTTTGAATGAAGGCAAAAATATCTTCATCACTTTTCTATCTGCTTACGCAGTGATCAATGGACAAATGACTTTAGGAACAATGCTTGCCGTACAGTATATGATCGGACAACTGAATGCTCCAATTGAGCAGATGATAAGTTTTGTGCAGGGTTGGCAAAACGCAAAAATAAGTATGGATAGGTTGAATGAGATTCATGGTATGGAAGATGAGGAACCTTGGAACAAATATTTATTACAAACTTTGCCCCCCGCATTCGCAAGACAATTATTAGGTGGGAAAATAGTGCCAGTTGCAAAATTTGATGCGACTGTATTTGAGCCAGAAAATTATTTCGATTTAGGCGTTCGAATCAAAACTTGCGCATTAAATGATTTGGATAGAGAAGGTATTTATTTTTCCAATGTAAGTTTTACCTATTCAGGAGCTGGTAATGAGCCTGTTCTGAAAAACATAAATTTAAGTATTCCTAAAGGGAAAACTACAGCAATCGTTGGTGTGAGTGGAAGTGGGAAAACGACTTTATTAAAGCTATTATTAAAGTTTTATGAACCACAAAAAGGCGATATCAAGTTAAATGCTACATCATTAAGTAATATCAGCCATAAAATATGGCGATCTCATTGCGGTGCAGTGATGCAGGAAAGTTTTATTTTTTCAGACACTATTGCTCGAAACATTGCAGTGGGTGAAGAAAAAATGGATATGAGCAAACTTCTTCATGCTGTAATAGTTGCTAATGTTCACGAATTTATCGAAAGCTTGCCTTTGGGATTTAATACAAAAATTGGAGCTGAAGGTATCGGTATCAGCATGGGGCAAAAACAGCGAATACTTATTGCTCGTGCAGTTTATCGGGATCCTGAATTTATTTTTTTTGATGAAGCAACTAACAGTCTGGATGCAAATAATGAGCGCATAATTATTGACAATCTGGAATCTTTTTTGAAAGGCAAAACAGTAGTAGTCGTAGCGCATCGCCTCAGCACGGTTAGGCATGCTGACCAGATTGTGGTTTTGAACAATGGGCTTATCTCGGAAAAAGGAACACATCAGGAATTGGTAAACCTTAGGGGGGAATATTTTACGCTGGTGAAAAATCAATTGGAATTAGGTGAGTAACTAATTAATAAATATTAATAACCAATAATAGAGTGAACTAAAATATTTGTGATTAATCTCTGGGCGCATTGAGTCTCAACGTGAAATCATTTTAAACTTGATTGTGCAATGGAAAATAAAAATATCTCTAAAAAACATCAAAATGAACTGATCAGTAATGAAATGCAAGAACTTATAAGCTACCGCCCACACTGGATAATACGCAAGGGTAATGTTTTATTTTTTTTAATTCTTGCACTATTACTTGCTTCCACCTACCTGATAAAATATCCTGATATCATTAAGGGCTCTATGAGAATTACAGCCACCAATGCACCTAAGTTATTGATTGCAAAAACAGAATGCAAATTAGAAAAGTTGTTGGTGGGAAATGAGGAGGAGGTGACGCAAGGGCAACCGTTAGTATTTTTGCAAAGCACCGCTTTGCATAATCAGGTGATGCAATTAAAAAACTGGATATATGAAATAGAACCGTATGTCATCAGAGACAGTCTGGAAATATTATTGATAAAACCTCTTCCTGTTTTCAATCAGTTAGGTGAGATACAAAATGCTTACCAGGATTTTCAAAATACTTTAATTGAAACTCTTCAGATTCTTGCAAATGGTTATTATCAACAAAAGAGACGGTCATTGCTCAGGGATGAGCTTTTCCTAAAATCGATCCAGAATAATAACATACAACAACAGCAGTTATTAAAGGAGGACTATGAATTACAGCAATTCGAGTATAAAGCGAATGAATCACTGGCAAAAGACAAAGTAATTGCACCAATAGAATTGAATCAAAATAAAAGCAAAGTAATTGTAAAAGAACAAGGTTTATGGCAAATGGATGCGCAGCTCATCACTGATAATATAGCTATGCAGAATAAGAAAAAGGAAGTGCTTGAATTGCAGAAATTTATTATTGACCAACAGCAGAAATTCTATTCCGAATTGTTCAATCTAAAAAGTAAAATAGAAGCATGGGTGCAACAATATATAATTGTTGCACCTGAAAATGGTAAAGTGCTGTTCACCTCTTTTCTGGAAGAGAACCAGTTGTTGTCTACCGGGCAGGAATTATTTTATGTTCAGCCCAAAGAAAGCAATTACTACGGCCAATTGATGGTTTCACAAGGCGGCTTGGGAAAAATAAAAATCGGACAAAGAGTTTTGGTGCGCTTAGAAAGCTACCCTAGTAGTGAATTTGGATATATAACCGGAGAGATAAAATATATCTCAAATATTTCAACCGCAAAAGACAGTTTTTTGATTAAAGTGGATTTTCCTAAAGGGTTACAAACCAACTATAATAAAAAAATAATTTTCAGAAATAACCTTTCGGCGCAAGCCGAAGTTATGACTGATAACCGCAAATTATTCGACAGGTTTCTTGGTCAGTTGAAAGATATAGCAAAACGCTAAATCAAGAGAAATAGCTGAAAATAATACTATTGGATCCTGGTTCTTACAACGGAGAGCTGAAATCATCTCTAAGTGTAAATATATCAGAGTTTGCTATGGACATATCAGGAAAAGGTTTTATTCAAATGATATATAATTACAGGGAACTCTTAGCGAATTTCCATTTTGCGTATGTGCCCTCTCCAATCTGTTATTTCAGCATTAACTACATTTTTGTCAATATTTAAAAACCTCCCAGACTCTGAAAGGAAAGAAGATCCAAAATAAATCTCCTGTCTGCGCGTTTTTCCATTCTTGAATTTTAATAAAACACTTACATCCGCTGATTCGAGGAGAATCATCTTTATATCTTTTTTCAGTTCAAAAATCTTGAGTGGACCTCTATTCTGGCCGGCAGCAAGCAAACATTTACCGCTGGCACTTTTCAGTTTTACGAGTGCCTTCCCATTACCAGGAATGAATATACCGCTTTGCAAAATGGACCATGGAGTGAAATTCCCCTTGCCATCACCTTTAAGATATAGTCCATTTAAAGCATCATAACGACCAACATTTGGCTCAGTGCCATAATCGTTAGCATTTATAACGAGGTCAAGGTTTCCGTCGCCGTCAAAATCTTCTGCTACCATACCATTGATTACTGAAAACTGTGCCTGTGCTGGCAAAGGGATCATCGTGAATTTCCCATTCCCTTCGTTATGAAAAAGGCAGGTCTGAAGGTTATTGGCCGAAAGAATTAAAGCACCTTTGCGTTCTTCTTCTGTAAGCACCTGATTCATTTCAGCTAATCCATACGATTTATATGTAGGAAATTTTTTTCTCATACCATTTATCTGTTTGAGCAGATCATCCCGCCCCTGCGCCGGAAACTCCTTCATTTCTCCATTTATATCAGGCAGATACAATGAAGGTATCATATCGAAAATTCCATTCTTATCAAAATCTTTTGCATATACCCGCATGGGATATTCATCACTGGCACGGTAAAAGGAATTTCGTCCAAGGTTACCTACCACATAATCAATCCTGCCATCATTGTCAAAATCTCCTGCTGCAATACTGTTCCACCATCCGAGCTGATTGCCGATACCAGAACTTGCGGTAACATTTTTAAAAACACCATGATCATTCCTTAGGAAAGTGACGGGCATCCATTCTCCAGCCAGGACAAGGTCCGGCCATCCGTCGTTATCAAAGTCCGTCCAGACAGCGTCACAGACCATTCCAATATTGACCAAATCTTTGGCGACCGATGTTGTTACATCTGTAAATTTAACCCTGCCGTCTTTGGAATCATTTCTGTAAATAAAACTGGATACGGGCTTTGGATAATTTCCAGGATCTACACGACCTGAAATAAATAAATCCAATTTACCATCATGATTAAAATCCGCTGCGCGCACACAAAATTTACTCGTAAAATTCTTTGGCAGCGCTGATGAGTCCAATTTAAAATTTCCTTTACCATCGTTTATATATAATTGATCCTGGTAGGCCGGATCGTTATGTTCGTTTTCATAACCCCCTGCTGCAATATAAAGATCAAGATCGCCGTCACCATCCGCATCAAATAACAATACCTGAAGGTCATCAGCTAATTTATTTTTGCTTATTCCTTCAGGCAAAAGTGTTTTTTGTATGAAGCGTCCGCCGGGTTGTTGTAAAAACAATTCTGCGCTATGAAATGCAGATCCTCCTATTACAATATCATCCAATCCGTTTCCATCTATATCTCCAACTGCGATGGAAGGACCATATTCAGAAAATTTATGAGGCAGCAGTTTCTGGATATTGAAATCAATAAAATCCCGCTCTTGCTGTTGATAGTGGATTCCAACTGAATCAGTAATGTCTTTAAATAGCGAATTGGCAGCGAGTCTTTCTTTTTCAAATGAATAATTCAGTTCGGCATTTTTAATATTTACATGTAACACCTGGTTTGCTTTCACATCACGTAATAACTGCATTTTACCGTTTGGCCATTTTATAATAACTGAATCTACGATTGATATTTTTCCAAGGCCAAAATGAGCGATATCCTGAATAGTTGAGAGATAACCACGGTACGGTGTGTTTTCATATATCTGCTGTTTGCCTTTATCATAATGCAATTCCGCCCAGGCGCCTAACCCGTTTTTGTTTAGACTGCCTCCGGCAAATTTAATTTGCAGATAATGATGATTATCCGGATCTCTTTCCCTTGACATATTCCGATACACGTGTGCTTCATCATCAATATTATTTACAATAAGGTCCAGGTCACCATCATTATCAAGATCCGCATAAGCGGCACCGTTAGAAAAAGAGGGTGCCATCATTCCCCATTCATCTGATACATTAGTAAAAGTCAGGTCACTATTATTTCGAAATGAGAAGCTGTGAATTTTAATCTGCGGAATTTGACTTAACATCATTTTCTTGGACGCGAGGTTAGTGGCCTGGGTTCTGAAATTGATAAAATCATGATCATTTACGTCCTTGGGGTATCCGTTTGTAACAATAATATCTCTGTAACCATCATTGTCAAAATCAGCTACCAGAGGGGTCCAGCTCCAGTCAGTAGCCTCGATACCGCTGTAATAACCTATCTCACTAAATATAGGATCGCCAATTGAATCATTTGAATTAATGCGCGGTCCCTGGTTAAGCTGCAAACTATTGCGGGCATACTGGTACTGATAACCAAAGTAATCAGTATTCTGATATGATCTGTAGTTATTGGGGCCCTGGAATAGTTTTTTGCGATAATTATCAGGCGGGTCCATGTCCAGCTCTACAACATCCGCCAGGCCATCATTATTGATGTCTTCAATATCCTGCCCCATGCCATTGGCAGATGTATGTTTGAAATAGGATTTGACTTTATCTGTGAATGTTCCATCGTGATTATTAATGTAGAGAATATCATCACCCAGAAAATCATTGCTGACATAAATATCTTTCCAGCCATCCTTGTTTATATCTGCAATAGTAACATCATGACCAAATCCTTCAGTGGTAATCCCTGCCTGTTTTGAAACATCAGTAAATACGGGGTGTTTCAATGAATCATTCCAGTCATTTCGATAAAGTCTTCCCGTGCTTGGAAAAGAACCATCTGTTACGATAGGTTTATAGACATTAGCATTATACCCTTTTGGAATATTATTTACTACGAGATACATATCAAGGTCACCATCGTTGTCATAGTCAAAGAAGGCTGCCATAGTGGAATATAGCGTATCTCCCAGTCCGTATTCCCGTGCCATCTCTTTGAAATGTGGAATACCGTTTTTGTCCAGGCCCTGATTAATATATAGTAAATTCCTTCTTTGCTCCGGGTTGTTCCTGATGGTAGAACAAACATAGATATCCGGCCAGCCATCATTATTAATATCGACCACTGCAACCCCGCGACACCATTTACCTTCTCCCCCGACACCTGCAACTGAAGTGATGTCATCAAATTTAAAATCCCCTTTATTGAGGTATAATTTGTTTGAAACAGTATTACCTGTAAAATAAATATCGGGCAGGCCATCCCGGTTAAAATCGCCTATGCCTACACCGCCTCCATTATAGATATTGGTAAGATCGAGAGGATTGATGGAATCGTTTTCAATGATCTCGTTGTTAAAATGGATTCCAGAATTTGTTGAAGATATCTTTTCAAATAATGTTTTCTTATGGGCGCAGGAAGTAAATATAAATATCCCGGTCAACAAAATGAATACGGGTACTAATCTGGGAAAAGATTGCATAAGAGAATTTTCTCCAATTCAATGTATGAAAAAAAGGACGTTGTATTTGCTAAAGAATATTATAAGTTGGTTTTAATAGAAAGAGGCAGGGCTTTGGTAACCCTGCCTCTTTTTCTATGTTTTTTAGAACCCTGATTCTTAATAACCAGGAATCTGTTTTAAGTTAATTTTACCAGATGAATTTTCAGCATCGATCTGTCCCTGAGGCACTGGGAAATATTCAGCTTTTCCTGTGGTAAAGGTTATGTTCTGACCCGCGATCTGATACTGCGCTGGATGAAGGGGGCCTTCAATCGCAGCAAAAGCATTTAAAGTGGTGGTCATATAATTCGCAGGTAAAATCGGATTACCCGGAATCTGCCATCTCTGCAAGTCAAAGAAACGATGTCCTTCTTCAGCCAGCTCCATCCTTCTTTCCATGATGATTGCATTCATAGCAATAATCGGAGTAGAAAAATATCCCACGGGATAGGGAGCCACCTTATATTGATCGGCGGGTATCGTACCACCTGTATAAGTATAAGATGATGCATTAAATGCTCCATTCGAATAAACCCAACCCAAAGGATTTGCAGCCCTCGAACGCACGATATTTACATCAGTTTCTGCAAGCGCCAGATTTCCTGCAACTGCAGCACATTCAGCATCCCATAGTAAAATATCAGAGAAGCGTATAAGGTTGACATTTACAGCAGCAAGTTCAACATTCGCCCAGTTACTGGAAGCATCTGACAAAGTTCCCTGAACAGATTTTGCATAAACATTCTTTTTGGGACTGAAATGTCCGTCATCCCCTGGGCTACGAATCCAGGTATCTCCGGGGTGTGGACCCCAGTCCAGGTAAGGAATTCCCTTTCTTCCCATGGTTATGTCAATTCTAGGATCCAGGTTACCAACATAAGCGGCAGGAGTCTGATCGCTGACATGGGGAGCAAGATTAAAAGTGGCTATTGGTAATGGAAGCCCATTTGCATCAGTCTTATAGGCATCTGCTATGTCCTGGCCGGGATTATCAAATCCGCAACAGGCACCGGGTCCGCCACCATATGGGAAGTTAAGGTTGTCACCATAAGCTTTTCCCCCGGCAGGACCTGATCCGTCGTTCACGGATATTTGTATTGCAAACACAGATTCACTGCTATTTTTGGCAGCGGGAGACGGATTAAAATTCTGGGCATAGTTCGGCAAAAGGGCATAAGGTGTTCCTGAAGCTGTAACACCGCTTGTGATCAGTTGATCCAGTATTGGCTGGGCCAGTGCATATTTCCCTTCAAACATATATACCTTGGCCAAAAATGCCTGGGCGGCCGATTTATTAGCCTGTCCCTTATTTGGCTGTGTCGCAGGTAAGTTTGCTATGGCAAAAGTAAAATCCGCTTCAATTTTTGGCCAGATTTCTATATACCCTGATGCATCGTTATTAGGGACATTGATATTATTATTGTTAGGCGTAATATTTTCATCCACATAAGGCGGATAAAAGAAAACCTTCCTGAGTTCAAAATGAAAAAAGCCTCGAAGAAATAAAGCCTCAGCTTTAAGTTCAGTCGTATCAGCAGCAGGTATATCTGTAGCCAGGCGCATAGTACGAATGACATCATTGGCTCTTTGGATCCCATCATACATAGCACCCCATTTGGAATTAAGATATGGGTTATTCGTTACCGCCAACCATTGCTGAATGTTAACGATATCTCCCTGATCTGAAGAAGTTGAACCTTTATAAGCGTCATCAGCGCAGACACTACCGTAGGTCCAGTTATCCGCTGCCGATCCCCATCCACCCTGGTTAACACCCTGACCAGTCATAGCTGAGTATGCGCCGATTAAAATACCCTGAACTCCAGCCTGAGTGGCAAGGATTTGAGGGCTCAACACGCCAAGTGGCGGTTTATTGAGGAAGTTTTTTCCACAAGCAAGCAGCAAAGCTATAAGGGCCAAGCCACCTGGAATTAGTAATTTTTTAAAATTTATCCTTTTCATATAGCGGAAATTTATTATAAAGTTTAAGGCTCGTGTTTATTAATTCGTTAAATATACCAATTTGGTTGCTTAAAATGTAAGATTTACTCCTATAATATAAGTCTTCTGGTTTGCAGGGTAATTCCCCAAATCAATACCAATGTTGGTCTGATCGCTGAGGTTGGAACCCTGTAATTCCGGATCCAAACCGGTGTACTTGGTTATTGTAAACAGGTTTGATCCTGAAACATAAACCCTCAGTCTGTCGATTCCCGCTTTATGAAGGATCGCCGGCGCTATAGTATAGCCGATATTCAGTGCCTTCAATCTCAGGTAAGATCCATCTTCAACATACCAGGAGTTTACCTGTGTGGTATTACTGAATGAACTTACAGATGTGATCTGCGGATACTTTGGATTCAGGTTAGTTGGAGACCATGAATTAGTTACCAGGTCGGCACTAACGGCTCCTTCAAATACCTGTGGGAAATCAATCCAGTATTTCACATAGTTAAATACATCGTTGCCATAAGATCCGTAGAAGAAGGCAGAAAAATCTAATTGCTTCCAGGTAGCAGCGATATTAAATCCGTAAGTGAATTTAGGATTAGGATTTCCTATATAGGTTCTGTCGTTAACGTCAATTGTTTTATCACCGTTTATGTCTGCGAATTTAAACGCGCCCGGTGCGGCACCAGACTGAGTTGGTGATGCTGCAACATCGGCAGCATCTTTAAAATAACCAATTACTTTATATCCATAAAATGCTCCGACAGCCTGACCTGGCTCCATTCTTGTAAAATTCCCGATACGGCTTGATCCGTCATTAGGTTTTGAATAATAGGCAAGTCCTGCAGGCAGGCTCAGCACTTTACTCACATAATGCGTTCCTGTAAGCGTTAAATCAAAATTGAAATCTTTGTTAACCTGGTCATGATAAGCAAGTGAAAAATCGACACCTGTACTTTGGATATCACCGAAATTTACATAAGGAGAAGTTGCACCACCTCCCGTATAAGCAATTGTTTGTTGAAATAGAAGTCCACTAACTTTTTTACTGAACCAGTCGGCTGTTAAAGTAAAATGATTAATGGTAGCATCTATGCCTATATCGGAAAGTATATCATTTTCCCAGGTAGTGAATGCGTTACCCAGTGTAGCTGCATAGAATCCCAGTTGAGACCCTGTTGAAGTTCCATTAATATCATAATAAGAGTTGAATGCACTACTTCCTGATGTATTATATGCATTGGTAAATGGGGTGTTGGAGAGATTACCGGATTTACCCCAGCTGCCCCTTAATTTCAGGTCTTTTAACCAGGTTGTATTTTTCAGGAAATCTTCCTGAGATATTCTCCAACCAGCAGATACTGAAGGGAAAGTACTTGTTTGATGACCAGGAGCGAAAATAGAAGACTGGTCCCGGCGAATCGTACCACTGAGCAGGTATTTGTCCTGAAAGTCCAGGTCAACCCTTCCAAATTGGGAATATAGAGTGCTTTGCTGAGGAAGGATGCCGGCAGTCGAGTACGTTGCAGTTGTAACAGCCTGGATAGCAGGATTCCCTGTACTAAGTGTCCAAAAATCGGGATTCGTTGAAAAATAGTCTCCGCTGGATCCCTGCATTCCTCTTGCATATAATTGTTTGGATTCGGTACCAATCAGGGCTTTCAATGAGAGATCACCAAAGACCTGATTATAAGTCAGGGTATTCGTCCAGATCAATGCAGTGCTATAAGCAGCGCCTTCTGTGAAAACATTTCCGGCTGTGCTTCCTTCCGCGTTTTCATAAGGAGTGTACTGGAAATAATAATAATAATTATTATCGAGTGTACCACCCAAACTCGTTTTAATATCGAAATGTTTCGCAAAGTCTACATCTGCAAATACGTTACCTGTGATATTAACATCGTTGCCCAGGTTATTCGCTCCACGCTGCTGGTCAGCTACCGGGTTTCCCGAGTTATTGATCGTAAAAGAGTGCGTACCTGCATAATTTCCTGCTACGTCATATACTGGAATAAGCGGTGGAATGCGATAAGACAATGATATCGCATTGCCTTCATTCTGATTAGCAAAATAAGGATTTTGTTTAAAGAACATATAAGCATTTTCTCCGATCCTTATATGGTCCTTTACGTTGAAAACCGTATTGGCACGTAAGCTATACCTTTTATTGTAAGTTTCGATTAGTGTTCCCTGTTGGTCTAAATAAGAGAAAGAAAAATAGTATGAAGACCGGTCAGTGGCTGCACTGGCTGACAGCGTGTGCTGTGTCCAGGGTGCCGGTTTGAAAATTTCATGAAACCAGTCTGTACCTACTAAAGCAGTCTTGGTAATCTGGTTATTTGGTATATTATAGGTAGTAGGATCCTGAAGTGCCGTATAGTTAGGATTCGGCGTTCCCGTTGCATTGCTATAAGGTAGAGGTGTCAGGTAAGCAGGAAGCGTGGGTGGTGCATAGGTTGCTCCGCCCTGGCCAAACCAGGTATTACCTGGTATCTGCCCTGCATTATAAGACTGAAGCCAAAGTGCATCAGCATATGTCTGACTGCCAGAGAGTTTAAATCCGTCTTTCAAAGGCTGTTGCGATCCGTAAAACCCATCGTAACTGATGGTGGCTTTGCCATGTCCTCTTTTGGTTGTGATAATAACAACCCCGTTGGAACCCTGGATACCATAAATAGCAACGGCACCAGCATCTTTAAGAACCTGGATGCTTTCGATATCGCTCATGACCAGATCGTGCATGCTGCTCTGCACACCATCCACGATAACGAGCGGATCAACATTTCCGATTGAAGTAATACCCCTGATATGGATATTGCTTCCTCCACCAGGATTTCCTGAGTTGATTACCGTAACTCCGGCAGCCTGCCCTTGTAGCAAAGCTTCCGTACTGGTTCCCGGTACCTCTTTCATGTTTTTAATATCCACTACGGCAACAGCACCCGTAATGTCTTTTTTCTTCTGAGCCGTGTAACCTGTAACAACCACATCATTCAATGATGTGGCAGAAATGGAGAGCATGATGTCTCCAACATTTGTTCCATTAACCGGAACGGTTACCGACTCAAAACCTACGATGGTAATTACCAATGCATTCACTTTCTGAGATGAATTGATAGTAAAAGTTCCATCCGATCCGGTTAAAGTGGCTGACTTGCCTCCCTTTACCTGTACAGTTGCTCCAACTACTGGTTTCTTGTCTGCGCTAGCTAAAACGCGGCCAGTAATTGATGTTTGAGCGAAAAGACTTAAGCTAAGGAAAAGAAGGAATGCGGTGTTCAGCCCCGCCAGGAGTTTAAATTTGGTTGGCATAAGCAATTCGTCTTTTGGTTTAACGATGAGAAATTATAACCAAATTTAGGATTTCTAAAATGCTGACCTAATTTTTTTTTAACTTTTAATTGTAGATTATTAACCGGGTTAATTTTAAAGTCCCAAAGTAAAATCTTATGTGTTAAATGAACATATTATCCAGGACAAATTCAAAAAACTAACTAATCTTTTTCAATTTTATTTATTTTGCGACTATGATTAAATTAATCCGGCTGGTTCTCGCGACAATATTATGTGGGGTAATATTCTCTTCCTGCGTAAAAAAAATGAGCACGGAGGATGTCCAGGAAAGCCTGAAAGCCGCCATGGACCTGTATCTGAATTATCAACCCAGGATAGATACCTCCCGAGTTAAGTTCCGCGTGAAGGAAGTCATTTATTTTGAAGATAAAACATTCTATCTCTGCAATTTCAAAGTAAATATGAAGGAGAAGAGAGTAAACCAGATTTTTGATACCACCGGAAACATGTCAGCACGGATCTCAAAGGATTTTAAAGATGTTCACAGAACGGACTAAATAATAGCAATTTTCGGGTTGTCTCCTTCCGTGTCCCACTTTACTTTTGAATATGCAAGATTTTCAACGTATTGAACAGGCAATCCGGTTTATAAGGGAAAATTTCAGGGATCAACCAGACCTGGATGAAATAGCCAGGCAGATTCATCTCAGCCCATTCCATTTTCAACGATTATTTAAGGAATGGGCAGGAGTAAGTCCTAAAAAATTCCTTCAGTTCACCAGTATTGAATATGCAAAACAACTCCTTCTCGAACAGAACACGCTGGCCACGGTGAGCTTTGAAACCGGTTTATCTGGAACCAGCCGTCTTCATGATTTATTTATCCAGATTGAGGGCATGACACCTGGCGAATACCAGCATGGTGGAAAAAACCTGCATATTAATCATAGTCATGCCGAAACTATTTTTGGTGATATCCTCATCGCATCCACAGAAAAAGGAATTTGCCATATCTCTTTTATTCAGGAAAGTCAGAATTCACAGGAAACAGAAATCCTAGACCGTTTTCCTGAATCTACACTGGAACAGAAAACCGATTTGCACCAGCAGGAGGCCCTTAAATTGTTTCGTGAAGACTGGTCCGATCTGAACCGAATTAAATTGCATTTGAAAGGAACCCCGTTCCAAATCAAAGTATGGAATGCTTTACTACATATCCCGATGGGTTCTTTAAAATCTTATTTGAGTATCGCGAATGAAATCGGCGACGCTAAGGCTTCCCGGGCTGTTGGTACAGCCATCGGAAATAATCCCATCGCATTTCTGATTCCCTGTCACCGGGTCATAACATCTTCAGGAAACCTGGGTGGATATCATTGGGGTGTCGAACGAAAGTCTGCAATGATTGGGTGGGAAGCATCTTTTAAAGCCCAAAGCCTAAAGCTTAAAGCCTAAAACCATTTATAACAATAACCTTTATTTCATTTGGTGAATGGTTTACGGTGGATTGAAAATTTACAAACTAAAGACCAAATGCTTTAGGCTTATTAAAGTAATTTTACAATTCAATAATCAGATGAATGAACCAGGATAATTCCTTTCTTTCAAAATTGCGTCTTTTCACTTTCATTGCAGTACTGTTGAATCTTACAGGAATTTTTTTCTCTTGTAATCAGAAGCCAAATCCGGAAATTACATCAGTAAAAATAAATAAGTCCGACTCAGTAAGGAAAAAATTTACGGCAGACATGGTAAACAATAAAAAGGATCCTTCCTGTGGCATGCCCGTCACTGCAGGTATTGAGGACACAGTACATTATAATGGAAAGGTGTATGGTTTTTGTTCGGATGAATGTAAACAGATCTTCCTGAAGGATCCGAATACGCTTGCAAAAAATGCAGAGATGAAAAATTGATCCCCTTTCTTAATTATTTATCCAATTTATAAGCATATCCCAGCATCAGCGTTGCAGCGCCGGTATTGTTTTTACCATTAGCACTTCCTTTCTGAATATTAAGAAATCCATAATTTCCTCCTGCTTCAAAAAATATTTTATCATGCTGACCTGCTCCAAATAAATATTCTATTCCGACACTTCCATCTACACCAAAATTTGTCGTATTCAACTGATTCTTGATATCCGTTGTCTGGTCAAAGGACTGAGAACCTACGGGCAGTGTATCTTTCGCAGCAGGATCTAAATAAATATAGCTATTGCCACTTGTTACCTGTTTTGCAGATAACAGAAATCCGAGATAAGGTCCCGCAGCTACTGTAATACGGAATTTTCTTTGTGTATCCAGATTCCAACCGAATTTAGCGAGTATAGGAATCAGCAGATAGTCGAGTTTCGCCTCACTATTGAAATTTGCATACAGATAGGTTGGTACCGGCATTCCCTGTTGTTCGAAATATTGGGCAAGCTCCGTCGGAGTGGGCATGGCCTGAAATCCATCCTTCTTTCCGCCCTGCGCTGAATATTCAATTTTAGGTACCAGGGAAAAAAGACTGTTCACATGATATTCTCCAAAAATCGCAAATTCGGGGCCCAGTCTGGAGCTGTACCCGGTGTTAAGCGGATTATTATCAGAACCTCCTGCAGAAAGATTTGGAATACTTATTCCTCCCTGCAGGCCCAGATCCCATTGGGCTTCGGCTGACAAAGAAAAGAAAAGAAAAAAGAATAATCCTAGAATCGCCGGAGTGGAATTTTTAATCATGATCATTTTTTAAAAAAGTGAACGATCTGAACTTTCATTACAAAAGTAAATGGTTATTAAATAATCTCTAAAAAAATACGTGCACAAAAAAAGCCATTCCTGAAGAATAGCTTTTGAAGAAAGACTGAGATTACGGTTATTCATCCTGTTTATGCTTCAGCACTTTGGCTTCAACATAAAAAATGGTTTCTTCTGCGATATTTTTAGACTGGTCACCCACTCTTTCCAATCTCCTGATGATTGATAAATTTATCAATGACTGATAACAGTCCTGCGGATTTTTTTCCAGGTATTTTACCGTCGTATTGGTTGATTCAATATTGATCCTGTCAAGAAATTCATCTTTCTGGAAAACTCCTCTTGCCAAACTCGTATCCTCATTCTCGAATGCAGTGAGTGTATCTTCAAGCATATTAATGGCTTCATCATACATCGCAATTGTTTCTGTCAATTTCAAAAGCTCAGGGTTGAACGGCTTATCCGCACTCAAAATATATTTTGCCACTCCTTCCGCAATATCTCCGATACGTTCCAGATTGGAATTGATTTTCAGAACGGCCAATACAAAACGGAGGTCTACAGCCACCGGTGTAAGAAGGGCAAAAATGTTTTCACAGTCACGGTCTATTTTTAATTCCGAACCATTCACTCTTTTTTCCCTTGAAACAACTTCACGTGCAAGGTTTTTATCGAAGTTAACCATCGCGATATTCGACTTAACCAATTGAGAATGCACCAGGCTCCACATATTGATCACTTCCTTTTTTAACTCCTTAAGTTCTATTTCTAACTGTGACATATAAATAACTTGATTAAAGGTAGACCTAACTAAATCTTCCGGTTATATAATTCTGTGTACGTTTATCCTGCGGGTTGGTAAACATGAGTTTGGTATCGTCATATTCAACCAGTTCCCCCAAATAAAAAAAAGCTGTTTTATCACTGACCCTTGCAGCCTGCTGCATGTTATGCGTAACGATAACAAGTGTGTAATTTTTTTTCAGATCATGCAGCAGCTCTTCAATACTGGAAGTAGATATCGGATCCAGGGCTGACGTTGGTTCATCCAGTAATAACACTTCCGGCTCCATCGCAATGGCGCGTGCAATGCATAACCGTTGTTGCTGCCCGCCCGAAAGAAATGTACCTTTTTTATGAAGTGAATCTTTTACCTCATTCCATAGTGCCGCCTTGGAAAGCGATTCTTCTACTTTCTGATCTCTTTCGGCTCTGGGTAATTTCATGCCGTTCAGTTTATATCCTGCAATGACATTATCATAGATACTAAGGTTGGGAAATGGATTGGGCCTTTGAAATACCATTCCGATTTTCAGACGAACGAATATGGGATGCATTTCATACACATTCTCATTGTTCAGAATCATTTCTCCATTACTTGTAGCCCCCTGAATCAGTTCATGCATGCGGTTGATGCAACGCAGGTATGTAGTTTTCCCACAACCGGACGGACCCATTACTGCAACAATATTATTTTTTGGAATATCTATGTTAACATTCTTCACCACGTGGTTGGTTCCGAAGTATGCATTGAATTTCCGGCTTTTTATAATTGTACGTTCCATCGTTTAGTTGTCAGCTTTGTAATAATGTTTAATAACAATACCGTAAATAATAAAATCAATGCAGCGCCCCAGGCCATGTCGTGCCAGTCATCATAAGGACTTGTGGCATAATTGAAAATCATTAGTGGAAGACTCTGCATGGGTTTACCCAGGTTTGTACTAAGAAATGGATTCCCAAATGCAGTAAATAAAAGGGGAGCAGTTTCTCCGGCAATACGAGCTATGGATAACATGACACCGGAAAGAATACCGCTGATCCCACAGGGAACTATCACTCTTAAAATCACTTTATGATAGGGGAGGCCAAGTGCAAGTCCTGCTTCTTTTAAGGAAAACGGGATCAGTTTCAGTGTTTCTTCAGTAGATCTTATCAGTATGGGCAACATCATTATAGCGAGAGCAATACTTCCTGAAAAGGCAGAAAAAGTGCCAATGGGTTTTACGACCCAGAAATAAACTACAATTCCTGTCACGATCGAAGGAACCCCCTGCAATACGTCAACTGACAAGCGACTCCAGTATGAAAGCCTGCTGGATTTATTTTCACTTAAATAAATACCACACATAATCCCGAGAGGAATCGCCATCACGGCAGCCGTGACAACAATCAATATGGATCCGATCAGGGCATTAACAATTCCTCCTCCCGATTCGCCAACTGGCTTAGGAATTTTTGTGAGAAATGTCCAGTTAATTTTTGTAATGCCCTCCCTGAAAATATAAATTATGATGAAAATCAGGGGTAGTGTAATCAGGAAGGCTAAGAAAACGATCAGCACCTGCATTGCTTTACTTTTTCCCATCCGGTATTTTACATTTACATCCATATTTTATTCGTTTGTAAACCTTTTAATAATCCGTTTCCCGATCATATTGATTACAACCGTAACGAGAAACAAAACAAGACCCAGCTCTATAAGGGCTGATAAATATACCGCATGATCCGCTTCAGTAAACTCATTGGCAATCACACTTGCCATAGTATTGCCTGGTGCGAAAATACTGGTCGGAATCAGGCTCGTATTTCCAATCACCATGGTAACTGCCATGGTTTCACCCAAAGCCCGCCCAAGCGAAAGCAAAATACCGGCAAACAGTCCGGATTTGGTATACGGAAGGATTACATTTTTAAGAACTTCATAACGGGTTGCACCTAAAGAATAAGCTGCCTCCTTTAAAGGTGATGGAACAAGGCGTATCATTTCACGACCAAGAGATGCTGCATATGGAATAATCATAACGGCCAGGATCAGGGATGCTGTAAAAATGCCAATACCATAAGGCAAAATACCCAGCTTCATTTCCAGTGAACGTACCAATGGTACGAGCACCAGTAAACCCCAGAATCCATAAATCACGGAAGGGACAGCTGCAATAAGTTCTACAGTATTTTTTAAAAAATTTGAAAGCCATCCTTTGGGATTGTATTCCCCCAGGTAAACAGCGATGGCAAATGAAAACGGAATTGAAATGATCAAAGCCAGAAAAGAAGTGAGAACTGTTCCCAGTAAAAAAGGTGCAGCTCCGTATATATTATTGACCGGATCCCAGGTCGTTCCCCACAAATATTTTAAACCAAGGGATTTGATAGATGGAACCGACTCTATTATGAGTGTGAGCAGAATACCAAGAACCAGAATGACCATTGCTGCACCAATGACAACAAGCGATCTTTTAAAAAGTGATTCCGCCCTAATCTGGCCATATGAATTCTTCACTCTTCTGGTACTCTTTATAGCATCCATACTTTACTCAATTGTTAATTGTTAATTGTTAATTATTAATGCTAACTAATATCATTAACAATTAACAATTAACAATTGACAATTTATAAAATCGGCTTGCCATTATACGTGGCAGATTTCAAAATTTTCTCTGCTACCTTTAAAGCTTCCGAAGATAAGGGTGAATAGTTAAGCGGTTCTGCAAATTTTTGTCCTTCATGAATATTCCACCACATTAGTTTCATGAGTTTGCTTGAACGTTCCATCGAACGGCCATTATAGTTTTGTTCTTTGTAAATTAAAGCCCATGTAAAGCCACTTATCGGATATCCGTCGGGTGCATCCGTATCTGTTATAAAGATTTTTGAATCGTCAGGTAGTTTTACATTTCCGGCTGCAGTTACTGAAGCAATGGAAGGTGTAATAAATTTCCCCTTTTTGTTTTTGATTTTCGCATAATCCAGTTTATTCTGCAATGCATATATAAGTTCAACATATCCTATAGCACCGGGTGTTTGCTTCACCAAACCGGATACCCCTTCACTTCCTTTTCCACCCAAACCTGCAGGCCAGTTAACCGCACCACCACTACCAACTTTTGTTTTCCACTCGGGACTTACCTTGGATAAATAGTTTGTAAAAATATTGGTTGTCCCACTCCCATCGGAACGATGCGCTACCAGGATGGGGAAAGCAGGTATGTCTACTCCCTTATTAATAGAAATAATTTTTGGGTCGTTCCATGTCTTAATATTTCCAAGGAAAATATCAGCTATAATATCAGGCGTGAGGCTTATCAGATTATTATTACCCGGCAGATTATATGTTATCACCACAGCACCTGAAGCCTGGGGAATATGCAATACGGGAACCCCGATTTTTGTTGTCTGTTCGTCGTTTAAAGGACCATCAGATGCTCCAAAGTCAATTGTTTTATTGGTCAGCTGCAAAATCCCGCCACCGGAACCAATACTTTGATAGTTTACCTGGATGCCTGTTTTCTGATTGTAATCCGCAAAAATCTTAGAATAAAGTGGATTAATGAAAGAACTACCGGCACCCAGGATGGTTTTATCATCAGCCTGGGCCTCAGCTCTCGTTTGAATCCCTGTTATTGCAACTGTTACCAAAGCAGCGGCGGTAAGGCTTTGTTTAATGATTTTCAAAAACTTTTTCATGTTTTGATGTTTAAATATCTGATCGCCTTTAGGGCAAATTTATAGGTGATGATGCTACTTATTCTGCAATAAGTTTATTGTTTTTCAAGGTACATCCCAATCTAACATTCGTTTTTTAATAATAGACCTGCCATTTAATGATAGTAGGAATAGGTCGGGTAAGCAAACATTTTCCCGAATGTGAAATAGAAAGTTAACCGGTAAACCAAATCATAATCACTAGCAGCTTTACCCACCAAATTGGCCTGCTGACCGATGTATTTATCATACCAAACATTAGGAATGAAGTGAATATTTCTTGTTGGTGAAAAATCAAAACCGGCAGACAAGAATCTTTCTTTGTTATTTGGTTCATAGCTAGTGCTGATAGTATAAAGAGTAGCATACTTTGTATACTGCGTATTATTATACATCGTATTCGGATTATAAGTATCGTACCGGAAAAACAACTTAAACATACTACTTACAGCATATTGTATATAGAATGAAGTACCGATTGCCCTGCCATTAAGGGTGTCTTTTATTGCTCCGTTAATTCCGGTTTCAGCATTTTGTAATCCATTAATATATGATTCAACTCCAACAACTAACTTTGGTGTGGTCCAAACAATCGCCCCTTTTGTCATTTGACGGGCAGATTTATTGAGTGCACCAGCACTCCAGTTTTGTCTTTGATAATCGGCATATAAGTCAAAAACAAGCCTGTGATTTAGAAAACCAATAAAAGCGTCTCCATAAAACCATTTGTAAACAGGAAGAGTAAGATTTTGGGGTTTATCACTTGTACCGTTAGCGGCCAATAAATTATATCCATAAGAGACAGAATTATTTTTGGAGCTAAATCTTCCCTGCAAACCAGCTCCAAAATCAAATGAAGGAGTCCTTCGAATATCAGTAATGGTCCTTTCTACTGGCCTTGAATAATTGAATAAATACTCAGTCATATAAGGGAAAGCCGGAGTAGGTTGTAAGCCAACGATCAAATCATTTCCCTTAAATAAAAAGTCGTGCCAACGTACATTGGCAAACTTAACATATGGAACAAACTTATTATTCACCAGCAGGTCGCCCGTAAGGAAATCATCTTCAGCTGCCAGCAGAAATTCTGTGGAAAAGGTTTTGTTTATATTATAATCAAATCCAAGGTATATTCGGCGGAACTGAAATTCATTTGTTGATTGTTTTACATTCGTGTACTGGTTGTTTCCTCCCCTGTTTAAGGAGTCCGCATGGGCTTTATAAAAATAATCACCGAATATATAGCCCCAAATTCTAGCTGAATTGGGCGTTTTCGCCAGGAAGGCAGAATCATTATTGATTAAATACTGTGCTTGAGCGGAATTATAATAGAAAACCGACAACAAGAAGAATGCAAAAATGCCGAATAGTGTTTTGGTAATCCAATTTCTCATAAAAACTTGTTTTAAGAATTGATTTGCTAGCAAAAGACGTTAGGTCCTGTGAATGGAATGTTAAGTGAATATGACCAAAATGTTAACAGATTCATATGTAGCCCTCCACATGAGATTAAACATACTGTTTACAAATACTTAATAATTTGATAACCTGAAAATGCCAGTAAAAATCGGGACGCTTCGAATGGTATATTTGAAATAAACCAGTGCTTTGAATACCATGCAGCGATATTCAGAAAATCAGATACGGGCTTTATATTCTGAATTCAGGAGTTATAAGAAATATGCCGATAAACTATTGTTTTTTGATCAGCTATTCGGAATTATCCCATTTTCATTCCCTGAATTTGATCCCAGGCTTAAATTCTTCTTCCAAAAAGAAAAAACGGATGAACTGGCAGAGATTTTTAAGAATGAAAGAAATAATCCGGGTCTGACAGAAAGAAAATTCTTTTTCGGTGAAACTTTTATTTTCAGTATTAAGCCGGCAAATTCTAACAGCGCTGCCTATAGTAATTATATTCTTTCGAGTTTTCTTTCACGCAGTCCGATTTTTGAAGAATGGGTCAGGCTAAATATTTCTGAAGAAAGGTCGGTTGGGTTTTTACTGGATGAAGCAAACAGCACCATAAACAAAATTGAATGTTGTTTATGCAATGAGTATGACAAAAGTTTCAAGCTCCAGTGTATGTCAGTATTTTTCAAAGGCTTTTATGATGCTTTCAGCAACCGTGTAAACCTGCCTGGTAAAAAAAGAAAGTTTATTGAACTTTATTTATACGCCCAGGGAATCATTTATTCAAATTATATAGGTTCCTTAAAAAGAACTTTGTACGAGGATTTCCATTATCCTTTAGATATCCAAAAGTCTGTGAACCTGGACCTGCAGGGCAAACTGGACATGCTGAATGAACTAGGAATTATTGATTTTTTGAGAACCAGATATTCCGGAATGGATGCTTTTTCATTTGAAAATAAAATGACGGAAATCATTTGCCTGCTGACGGGTGAATTTACCGGTCAAAAAGAAACGATTCATAAAATCCTTTCAACAATGAACAGACAAAACCCAATAGAAATTCCGAAAAGGATTCCCTCCGTTTTTCATGGCAAAACCGTAAACCTAATTGTAAGAAAATAAAAAGAGAAAATTAATTATAAGGAGAAACTCTTATGCTGGGCAGTTTGCGCATCATGAGCATCCAGTACGGCTTTTAATTCCTTATTTATTTCAGGAATTCCGAATTCAGGGGAATTCAATTCAGCTTCTTCAGAATAAGTTTTATCGTACCATTTTCCGTCTGAAACAGTTTTATAGAATTTCAATTTCATCTGTTCTCCTTTCACCGGACTGTCGAAAAAAATATAATATTCAACCAGTGGTAATTTGTCAACCGAAACAGAATACAAACCTTCCCGTAAAATAACCAGGGAATAAGGAGACTTTCTAACCTTTCCTACCTTGTTTACAATTGGAAAATGAAGTTGAAATTCTTGTTGCATATAGGAAAATGATTGTTAAACACCTGCAAAATAGTGCCGTGCTGCCACACGCCATATTAATTTAATGTTACCAAATTGTTTCCTGAGTGGCAATGAGACCGTTTTTCTAACTATGTCTCTCTTATAAATGCCAAAACCTGTCCAATTTTGATCGTAGATTGATTTTCGGTTTTAATTGGTTCAATATCAGGTATTTAATTTTTTATTCATTGGAAAATTGAACTTTATCCACCGCCATTCGGCGTGTGTTTAAATTTACTGGACCTTCCAAAAACCCTTACTTCCCGGCTTTCGCTCGTCGGTGGATTTTAAAACTAATGTATCTCCTGCTTTCAGATTACCGAATATTTCGACTCCATTATCCGTGTTAATTCCCTGATTGATGTCAACCCAATATGCCACTCCCTGCATTACCTTGATGACAAATTTTCGTTCCAGGGTTGTTGCAATTGCTGAAGCAGGGATGACAAAAGATTGTCCATTGCGCTCTATTGCGATCCTGGCATTTGCAAAAACGCCTGCTTTCAACATATGATTGCTGTTGTTCACTTCAAATTCCCATAATTCAGTCCGGGTAACAGGATCAATGGTTTCGGTTTTTCGAGTTAGTATTCCATTAAACTTTTGTTCTGGATATGCATCAATGCTAAACTGAATATTGGGAACCTTACTGGCCGCTGCAACATATATTTCGGGAACTGCTACCCTAAGCCGAAGTGTCTTATTATATTGTACAGTCAGCAACATTGTTGTAGCCCCCACTAAAGCACCGGGGTCTGTTTTGCGAGCGGTAATTACGCCATCAAAGGGAGAGGTTATATAGAGATACCCCGATACTTCTTTATAGGCTTTTGCTTGTTGCCGCGCAGCTTCGTAAGAGGCGCTGTCAGCCTCCATCTGATTTCGGGAACTTATTAAGTCAACTGGTGCTACAATTCCCGGAGAAGGACTCTGTGAAGCATTGAATAAACGGCCATAATTGTCCTTACTGGCTGTCCACTTTGCTTTTGCAGCTTGTATGGAAGATTCAGCCTGTACAAACTGAGTATTTATTTCCGGCGCTTCGATAATTGCCAGTGTTTGTCCTTTGTGCACATGGTCTCCAATGTCCACGTTCATGGTTTTCACAAAGCCTGAAACTTTTGCATAGAGATCTGTTTGTTCATAGGGAATCAGTTCGCCTGGCAACTCCACCGATTTTATGAGTGTAACGGCCTTTAAAATAAATACAGAAATAGTATCCATTGCAGGGGCATCATTCGAAACTGTATTCAAATGCTGATTTACACTACTTCCGCAAGCCATTAGAAACATGAATAGCAACACCGGGGATATGAATCTGAGTGAGATAAATTTTTTCATTTCATTTGATGTCATAATTTTTACTATTGGGATCATCCGGATCCAGAGATACCTGATTATATATTTTTCTCCCCGCCAACCATTGGTAAACATGCGGCAGAAAAAATAATACTGCCACAGCAGAAAAGATCATTCCGCCAATTACTGCTTTCCCAAGTGGTGCTGTCTGGTCACCTCCTTCAGTAAGTCCCAGCGCCATGGGAATCATACCGGCAATCATCGCTGCACTTGTCATCAAAATGGGTCGCAAACGATTGGCGGCGGCCTCCATATTAGGCTGTAATGCATTATTTTTTCTTGCGAACTCAGCGCTGGTGATAAATAATACTGCATTGGCGATTGCAACACCTACTGCCATGATTGTTCCCATATAAGATTGAATATTCATTGTAGTGCCAGTTATAAAAAGCATGAACAAAGAGCCTGCGATTACGGCTGGTATAACGGATAATGTTACTAGGGATATCCGGAAAGACTGGAAATAAACTGACATGGCCAAAAAAATGACTACGACAGTAACCAGCAAACCGTACTGAAGATTTTGAAGAGTCTGTTGCAGAAGTTCCGGCTCTCCCCGTAAAAGTATTTTGGCACCATTCGGAAGTTTGCCCATCTCAACTATGACCTGGCGCACTTTTTTAAACACTGCACCGATATCACCCTCTTCTGTGCTCGCTGTAATAGTTATATAACGCTGTTGATTCAAACGGTCATATTCACCCGGAACAGTTACATGTTTCCAGGAGGCCACTTCATTTAAATAGTGAGTATTACCGCCATTTCCGGAAGAAACGGGAATTGCTTCCAACTGGGAAGTACTGTTCATACGATATTGGGGATACTGAATCTGAACCTGATAGGCTGTGCCCGTTGTTTTATCAAGCCAATAACTCGGTGTAGTAAAGCGACTTGAAGAAGTAGCAGCCACCGTTGAATTGGCAATTTGCGTTCCGGAAATACCCAGTTGTCCTGCCCTGATACGGTCAATATCCAGCCGTATTGCAGGATAATCAAGAGGTGTGGCGATTTGCAAATCGCGTAAAGCAGAAATATCTGATAATTTCTGCAATAATTTCTGGGCTGTTTTTTTCCCCTCTTCCAGATTTTTATTTACGATAGCAATTTGAATGGGATTTGTATTTCCCAGGTTAAGTATTTGCTCAACGATATCTCCAGGCTCAAAAGACAAACGCGCTTCGGGTATTTCTTTTGCGACTATATGTCTCAACTCTTCACGAAATTTTTGTATCGGAATTACACCCGTTTTAAGTTTAATCCTGGTCACGGATTCATTGGGACCACTGGTCCATAGATGAATAAGGTTGACGGGATAACTGGAAGGTTGCGTACCAATAAATGCGGAAGTTATTTCTATATTCTTTTCTCCTGCTATACGAGCAGAAATATCTAATAATTTTCTGGTAGCGTCTTCCGTACGCTCAAATCGTGTGCCAGTTGGCAACCGCAATCTAACCTGCGCCTGACCACTGTCAGTTCTTGGGAAAAGTTCTGTACCGTTGATATTGAAAAATAAAAATACCAGGGCCAGGGATATTCCAATAAATAAAACAGCGAATATTCCATAGTTTATACGGAAGCGGTTGCCTGTATTGACATACCTGTCTTTAATAATATCAAACCTATTTTTCACATTTTGTTCAGGACTCTCTTTCAAATGATGCTTTAATATCCAATTGGCAACAACGGGAACGAAGGTCTGGGATAAGAGGAAAGAAGCAATCATCGCAAAACCAACTGCAAGAGACAGTGGAAGGAACATGGCCTGCGGTATTCCATTCATGAATATGGCTGGTACAAATACAGCAAGAATACAAATCAGTATCAATAATTTGGGACCGGCAATTTCTTTACATGCATCTGCAATGGCACGCGCTTTTTCTTTTCCCGTTTCCATATGACGATGTATATTTTCAATCGTTACAGTTGCCTCATCTACGAGGACGCCTACGGAAAGTGCCAGGCCGCCCAGGGTCATAATATTAATTGTTTGCCCGGTGAGATAAAGTAAAGTAGCTGCAGAAAGGAGAGCTAAAGGAATTGTCATTATTACGATCAGTGAACTGCGTATATCACCTAAGAAAATTAAAACCATTAACCCTGTAAGAAGCGCGCCCAATCCCCCTTCAAACAGCAGACTTTTAAGTGAATTGATCACATAGCCGGATTGGTCAAATGCATAAGTCACTTTAATGTCAGATGGAATGGCAGCTTGCATATCCGGTAACGCAGCCTTGACACGTTGAACCACATCCCAGGTGGAAGCGTCTGCCCGTTTGGTCACCGGAATATAAACCGAACGTTTCCCATTGATCAGCGCATAACTCGTTGTGATATCCGTTCCCATGCTTACGCTAGCAATATCCCGGATATATACAGCCGGGCCATTATTTAATTGAATAGGAATATTCTGAAGGTCCAGTAGGGTTTCAATAACACTGTTTTGAGGTGTCAAATAAGTTGTATCACCGATACTTACATTCCCGGACGGAGTAATTGAATTAAATCTAATCATTGATTGAACCACCTGGTCAGGAGAAAGATTATATCCCCGCAATTTTTCAGGGTCCACTGTTACCACCACCGTTTTTTGATTACCACCAAATGGCGGCGGTGCTGAAACTCCGGGCAATGTGGAAAACATGGGACGCACGCGAAACAAGGCAAGGTCCGATATTTCTCCCAAGTAACGATTTTCGGAGCTGAATACCAATTGGCCTACCGGAACACTTCCGGCATCAAATCTGGTTATGAATGGTGGTACAGTTCCCGGTGGCATAAAGGCTCTGGCCCGGTTTACATATCCAACTACTTCAGCCATCGCCTGACTCATGTCTGTTCCTTCGTTGAATTCTATTTTTATCAGGGCCGCCCCTTGTATGCTTTTAGAGTCCACATATTTGACACCTGTTATATATAGGAAATGATATTCATAATATGAGGTAACAAAGCCTTCCATTTGATCCGGAGACAAGCCACCATAAGGTTGTGCCACATATACCGTGGGGAGTCCGAGTCGTGGGAAAATATCTATTTTGGAGTTACTGATAGCCAGGTATGAAAAAAATACAATAGCGAGAACCGTGACCAGGATGGTAACCGGATGTCGAAGTGCTGAAATAATTAATTTATTCATAGAATACTGTAATTATTTTAGCTGATTTGTAAATATTTTCAAATCCCCCTTTGAAACCGCGATATCAAGTAAGGAAATCCATACTTGTAGGTTGGCGTTTGCTTCCATCACTTCAGCATTTAATAATTGATATTGTCCAAGTGTAAGTCGGGTAAAATCAACCAATCCATTACTGTAACTAAGTTTTAATCCTTCATAAGCGTAACGGGCCGCCTTTGATAAGACCGGGGCCTGGCCAGCAACCAATAGGTTTTGCTGATAATTGGATTGAGCCGTTTCAATTTGCTTTTGCAGATTAATAGATATCTGTGCAAGTTGTGACATATCTGCGTCCAGCAGGGAACGATACTGCTTCTTTTGGATATTTACTTTCGAGAATTGAAGAATGGGAATACTTAACTGAAGCCCGGCTCCTAAATTATTTCTTGACAGTGACCATCCATAGGATTTATCAATTGTGCCATTGGCTTCCACACCAGAACCCCGTGCATATGCATTCGCCCATATATCGAGCTTGGGACGCCAGGCATGTTCTATTTCCTTTAAATTCGCTGCACTGACAGCTACCTGCGCCTGATAATATTTATAGTCAGGATTTTGAATATATCCACCCGCTGTGTCAGGGATCGTAGGCAATTCTGCTGCAAGTAAGCTATCAGATAATTCAAAATTTTCGGGGGCTCCTGTCAATCCTGTTAATCTTTGAAGTTCGAGCATCTGCGCATAATAAAGACGTTGCGTATTTAACCGATCCATCTCAGCTTGTGCAAGTGTTGACTGAAATTGAACTGTATCGAGCCCGGGACGCAGACCTTCCTTTGCCAGAACAAGAGATTGCTGCAGGCTCACTTTCGTCCGTTCCAGATTTGCTTGTTGACTCTCAAGTAACTTTTTGAGGTATATCAGTCCGAGATAAGTAGTAATGCATGTAAACTCTTGTTTAAATAATTCTTTATCATAATTACTACCAGCCAATTGGAATTGTGCGGAAGCTTTGTCAATAGCTGCCTGCCGTTGTCCGAATGTAAGAGGCGTCCACTGAAATAGCGCTGCCAGAGCGGTACCTGGAACTGGTGAATATGAATTAGTACTGGACGGAGGACCAGTTATAGGCATCATCAATCCAGGATAACTCATCCCGGTAATATTATTGAATGTTGTATATCCCGCCTGATAGCCTGCTGTCAGATCCGGTACAAGTGTATTTTTGGCAAGACCGATATTGTATTTCGCTGCAGTAGTTAGTTCCCTATAAGATTGTAATTGCGGTTGTCCCAGTTGAACAAGGTTCAGCACGTCTTTAAGGGACAAAATGTGCTTTTGCGAAAATGAACCCTCTGTAAAGGCAGTTAAGAAAAAACAAACAAAAGAGATTTTTATTTTAATGTTATTATAGCCTGGTATTTTCATGCATTGTAATGATTACATTTAAAGTGAGGCATTGGAGACTCTTAAAAATCTACAATGTCTTTGAAGTTACATATTAAAGATAAAAGTGAGGATAAACGGTATTTGAAGATTGGTTCCATGGCTGTTCAATGGATTAGTTTAACTAAAAAAGATCTAAATTGAATTTATAAGCAATTGATTCGATTGAATTACTTATAAACTTAATATTCATGGATATCCCCGTTAACAATAATTCTGAACGTAAACAGTTCGAAATAAAGGTAGATGGGGAGACCGCCGCACTCCAATATCGCTTTCATGAGGGGAAGATCTGGCTCATGCATACAGAAGTTCCCAAAAATCTGGAAGGAAAGGGCATTGCTTCAACCCTGG
>Ga0206982_1091_pt1 | contig 29309 bp, 22 predicted proteins | sample Alteio_BWMinCont_18_FD_153493 | JGI IMG/M metagenome (GOLD analysis project Ga0206982, IMG submission 153493) | Enriched cells from forest soil in Barre Woods Harvard Forest LTER site, Petersham, Massachusetts, United States -... | ecosystem: Environmental > Terrestrial > Soil > Temperate forest >... | reverse complement strand
ATACGCAGCCTTATGAGCTCCTGATTACCGATCTTTCATTTGAAGCCGATTACCAGGAACAAGCACTCTCAGGAGGCACCGCGCTTATTACCGCCGCCAGGCAGTTGCAACCAGGCTTAAAAGTCCTTGTATTTTCCGCGGACAACCGCGCGGCAACCATTGATGAGTTGTTTAATGAATTGGGGGTCAACGGCTATGTCCGTAAAGCACGCCACGACGCACAGGAACTTAAAATGGCCATAGAAGCTATTTATAAAAACAAACTGTATTACCCGGCACATCTCCGGCAAACGGTCAAAAAGAAAAACACACATACTTTCACCGAGTTTGACATCACTATTATCACCCAGCTTTCCCGCGGCATGCTGCAAAAAGATATCCCTGCCTACTTGCAGCAAAACAATATCAAACCATCCGGGCTGAGCAGCGTTGAAAAACGGCTTAACCTGATCAAGGAAACACTGGATTTTTCAAAAAACGAACAACTCGTCGTTTTCTGCAAAGACATGGGTATTATCTGATCACTCTCCTTTCTAAATCTTTTTGAAATAGTTTCTGCTTTACGGTTTCCCGTAAAGACTTGATCTGTTGCCTCGCTATTTTTGAGTAAGTCAAAACAACAGCAACAATGATGGAAAATCTCGCGCAAAAAGAAATCATGTTTTATCAGGACGGCCAGATAAAAGTTACTCAAACCAGGTACATCACGCATTCAAAAACCTATGCGATGCGAAACATCTCCTCAGTACACCTTTTTGAAATTGTAAAAAGCCGGAGGCTGCCCGCTATAATTATTACCATAGGCATCCTGCTGCTTTTTTCGGATGAAGTGCGTCTTTACGGAATTGGACTATTGTTGTTTGGAGCACTTATCTTGTTCTTCACAAAAAACGACTTTGCCGTAAGGATCAGTACCAACGCCGGGGAAGTCAACAGTATCGTGTCCAAAGACAGGAACTATATTCTGCAAATTGTAAATGCTTTAAACGAAGCGATCATTCATATTGGCTAACCATATACTTATATCTAAACCTTATCACTTTAACGCATGAAATCCTATTCAAAAGTTTTGCTGTTTTTTTGTTCGTTCTTACTGCAACTTCACTGAAAGCAGAAACTAGTCCGGGATTAGCGGTCAAATACAACAGCCACTCCCTGACAATCTTATTGGTAGAAAGAGTTGGATTTTAAAAATCAGTTTATTATTTAAGTTAATTACCTTATTATCATAGCATTAAAAAAAATCGTTAAATTTAAATTAACCGTCACAATCATTAAAATGCATAACGTCTCTTTTTGGGAAATTTGGTTGATAATCACTATACTACTTTTGATAGTGGAAGCTTTTTTTCCGACTTTTTTAGCGGCTTCATTTGCACTCGGTTGTATTTTATCTGCCGTATTCGCATTTCTTGGATATCATTTAAAGATTCAATTGTTTTCGTTTTCATTAGGCACCATCTTAAGCTTCATTTTTGCAAGACCCTTGATGATTAAATACGCTCATAGGAGCAACCGCAACTTTGAAACGAATGTTTATGCTTTAGTTGGAAAAATCGGAAAAGTAGTCGTAGCCATCGATCATTCGAAAAATCAAGGCCGCGTGATGGTTGAAGGAGATAACTGGAAAGCGGTCACCGCGGATGAAACGTTAATTGACGAAGGCCAAAATGTCGAAATACTAAAAGTAAACAGCACAACACTAATCGTAAAACTTCATAAAAAAACTTAAACCATGGGTATCACAATAATTTTAGGATTAATTGCAATTTTTGTAATTGTCTTTGCAGCGCTGGGATTTAAAATCGTACAGCAATCGGAAACAATGGTTATTGAAAGGCTTGGCCGATACAACCGAACTTTACCATCCGGAATCAATATCATTTGGCCAATTTTTGACAGGCCGCGAGAAATAATTTGGCGTTTTGTTAAACAGGACATCAACTTGTCAGGTAAAAGTATCATCACGAACAGGCCGATTACCAAGCTTGATCTCAGGGAAACTGTTTATGAATTCCCTAAACAAAACGTGATCACGAAAGATAATGTTGGCACCGAAATTAATGCCATCATTTATTTTCAAATTGTTGATCCTGTAAAAGTAGTTTATGAAATTTCTAATCTGCCGGACGCGATCGAAAAGCTCACGCAAACAACTTTAAGAAATGTAATTGGTGAAATGGATTTAGACCAGACATTAACATCAAGAGATACCATCAATGGGAAATTAAGGACCGTCCTGGACGAGGCTGGTCATAAGTGGGGTGTAAAAGTCAATAGGGTTGAATTACAGGATATAAATCCGCCCCAAGAAATCAGAGCAGCGATGGAAAAACAAATGCGTGCCGAAAGGGATAAACGTGCCAAAGTATTAGAGGCGGAAGGCGAAAAACAATCACAGATTTTACAATCTGAAGGCTTGAAAGCGGCAACAATTAATAGCGCTGAAGGGGACAAGCAATCTTTAATATTAAGAGCTGAAGGCGAGGCTCAGGCAAGAATCAGAACAGCTCAGGGCGAAGCAGAGGCTATACAAAAAATTACACAGGCAATTGGCTCGACCAAAAGTGATCCCGTTAATTACCTACTCGCCGTGCGTTATATTGATACGCTCGGAGAAATGGTTTCTGGTAAAGACAACAAAGTCATCTATATGCCATTTGAAGCAACCGGCGTTTTGAGTTCGATTGGTGGCATCAAAGAATTCCTAACCACATCGAATAAATAGTCTTTTCCTCTATTAAAAAGGAAAAGACGTATAATAGATAGCTTTAAAACCGGTGCGAACTGGTGCGCCTTATTATGTAAAACCGTAAGTAGCTAGAATTATTACTACTAGATTTATACAAATTCAGATCTTTAACACAAATTTCAAAACTAAAACTTTCATTATGATGGAAAAAATTCAAGCAATTAAACCTGGCCCGAAACCCAAAAAAGATGACGGCTCAGATGACAGAAGAAGACGGGTTGACCAGCCAAAATATCCCGATCTGAAACCTCACGAACCTAAGCCAAAGAAATGACAAGGATTTAGCTCTCCGTTTAATATAAATTTCGATCTGCTGTTAAGCATTAATAGCGGGTCGAAATTTAAAATTTTAGCAAATCCGTTGGTACCCGAACCAAAGACAGGAATATTCAATCAATATCTTTTCTGATTTTTAAATAGCCTGGCGCTTTACGGTTTCCCGTAAAAATTTGGCCTTAGGCCCGTGTAATTTTGAGTATTAAAACAATTTAATACTTAAAAGAATGGCGCAATATAAAATATCCGGCGTATGGAAAACAGGTGGTGTGATTACCCACTACGCACTTCATACGGTAAGCCCCAACTCTATTAGCGAAGGTGTAAAGACTACAAAAGCTGATGCGGTCAGACTGCTAATCGGTCCATTCAATCAGGCAGTAACCTGGATTTGGAACTATCAAACTTCTTATTGGAAGGATGGTGAAAAAGTTGAAGTTGTATCAGCATCTTTTTTAAGATCATACCCAGACAATAGAGTGTCAGACAATCTGGCACATTTGATTAATTATGATTGGCTGTAACAAGAACCATATCAGCTATGGAAATATACGCCAATCTAAGCGGAGACTCAGGAGTTTCCGCTTACCAAATCGGAAGCGATTCTATATGGGTAGAGTTTACTTCAGGAAGTTTGTATGAATACACCTATTCTAGTGCAGGGGCAGGCAATATTGAAACCATGAAATCTCTTGCGATAGCTGGTTGCGGGCTCTGCAGCTTTATTCAACGAAACGTGAGGGAAAACTATGCCAGAAAGATCACCTAATAACCCTAAATCTTGATAATACACTTTCAAAAATCTAAATCTTATCACAATTTAATAAAATGGATCAACCGCCTGAACAACCATTCGATAACAATGCAGAAAATATCCCCAATCCCAATAACCAGGGTTGGAAAATAACCTACCAGCACTACGGCAAGGTCGCCGCAAGAAATATGAATGCCAACGCAGGTAATCTCGATAGCTCACTGGACAATATTTATGAGCGCTTTCTGAATGAACAAAAGCTGGATGAAGATGGTATCAAACAAAGAATAAAAAAGCTACGCGAGGAGATATTGCAGAAAAGAAATCAAAAAGAGGGCGTCAACGTTGAATTATTATCTGTTGGTCAGCTGAAAGATGCAACCGAAGACAGGATAGAGCGACTGGAAATAGAAAAGGTAACCTTAAAAGATACCGAAGCACCAGCAGCCGATTATTTACCTTTCGTTATTGGTCTTTTTATCACCATCTTACTGACTTTTTATCTGTTCGTCTTCTACTCTTCTTCCGGCTACTCCGCTTTTTACGGCGTCAAACAGGGCAGCCTGGGATTTATCAATCCCAACGTCTTCGCAGAAGCGAAAAACAAAGGAGGAGGCGTAATCGCATTGATCGTATTGTTCCCGGTTATATTTTTAGGAATGGGCTTTTTAATACATGACGCCTTGTCAAAACGAAAATATCTGTTCATTATGTGTCTGTTGGTTTTTACTTTGATCGCCGACGCCATCATAGGTTACAAGATTGCACAAGGCGTGCACAATAATGAATTTAATGCTGATTTAACAGCAGACCAGTGGCAGTTCCACATGGTGTTTTCGGAGATCAATTTTTACCTGGTACTTGTCTTGGGCTTTGTCGTGTATCTGATCTGGGGAGCGCTGCTGCATTATGTTTTACACAAGCACTATGAAATGCAACCGGATAAAGCATTGGAGATCCGCCTCGAAAACATGGACCGTAAAATTTTTGACCAACGGCAAACACTAGCTGAACATCAAGCCAGGATAAATGAGTTCAAAGGGCAGCTTGCCATTATCGAAAACGAACTATCGGATAAAGAAAAAGATGTTATCGGTTATGAAAACGGTGTGGTACCCATCAATATATCACTACTGCAAAGCTCCATAGGTGAATTTATGATGGGGTGGTTCTCTTATACAAACATGATGTACCCGGTCGATGCCAACAAAAGATCGCTTGAGGCCAGAGAGAAGCAGAAAGAATGGTTGGATATCAAAATACTGAGTCTAAGCAAAGAACACTAACTGATGGAAAACTATAAAAAAAAACCTAAAAAACGTAATTACAAGCCCTTATACCTGCTGGCAGGCTTTCTGGTGGTATTTGGCCTATTCATTTACTTGTTAATCAAACCTTCCACAGAAAGCCGGGCCATTGACGATCTCCAAAATGCTAGCTGCGTGGAAGAGGTCCGTTCATGTTGGGAGAAGAATAAAGCGAGCCTTACAACAGATGATGAGTATCTGAATGAAGTGCGGGCCAAACTTTCTTCATTTCATCTTTCAGCACAGCAAACCGAAGCATGCTTGAAATGGTTATCAAAGCCGCCGCAAAGTCTCAATTTAATCATTGTGCCAGATTTGTCCGGACGCATCAATGATGAGACAAATAACCCCGGCCAAATCAAAAATGATACGACACTATTGAATGAGATATGGCGGTCATTTGAAGCGGCAACGCGACTGAAAATGAATTCCAACGACCGCCTGCTGGTTGATGTGGCCGGCGGCAATCAGGCCCAGGGTCAGTTCAGGTCAATAGCAGACGACCTGGTATTTGATTTATCAAGCTTCAGGGATAAAAGCAACAAATTGTATTTCACAAAAAAAGGCGGCCAATTTCAAAACAAGATAGCCGAGCTTTATGATTTGGCGCGGCAAAATCCGCAAGGTGCGGATTATTGGAGTTATTTTAATCACGACCTGAGCAGAAATATCAGAACGCCAACCCTGTTCACAGATTACCGGAATCTGCTGATCATTATCACAGACGGGTACCTGGAAGCGCAGACAAAACAAGCGACAGGCACGGCATTTTATACCGGTACTTATCAGGAACGTTTGCGCGTTTTCAATAAGCTAAAAACTGGACACTCCGTGGCCGATGCCATTTCAACAATAATGCCCATTATGGATTGTGCTGATCATTTCAGAAACCTGGAAGTATTGGTATTGGAGGTGAATGTTAGACACAGTGTGAGTGCACAGGAACCTAAAGATCCGGGTACCCCACGTGATTTCGATATACTTAAAAAGCTATGGACAGATTGGTTTATTAAAATCGAAGTAAAAAATGCATCTGCCGATTTTTTTAATGAACGGTTAAATGCAACTGATTTAACAAAGCAAAAAATCCGGAATTTCATCAAAGGTGATAATTAAATCGTTTATAATTATGGCTGATCTTATTCCAAATCTTTAGACTAGTCTGTTCCAAATCCCAAAGCAGAGTGTACCAATTGAAGACCACCACCATCGTCGACGCTTTCGAGGACAGTAAAATGAAAAATGCCGCTGCTCTGGAAGATTGAAATTTCAGCCATTACTTAAGATCGATTGGGTTATTAAATAACTCACTGACCGGCGTGTCGTGCTTAATCAAATTCTTTTGAGCATACCTCATTGCTTTACGGTTTCCCGTAAAAAACGCCCACGGAAACTCACTACTTTTGATATCACCCGTTCACTAAAATTTAAAAAAATGGCAAATTTTACCAAATCCAATTTGACTTTTAGCGGTTACAAAGAAACTGCTTATCCAAATGACGATCCGAAGGTTACCGGTAAACCAGACAGCACCCTACTCAATAAGGCAGAAGCTTATGAGATGGTCTACTTTATCAATAGCTATATGACCAAAAAATCCTGGTCTCAGAAAGCTACGTTTAATAAGATCGAAAAATTCATAAAGACCAGTGAATACAAAGACAAAAGTCACAAATTCTGGCGGGATCAGCTCGATAAAAATTTCAGGGTGAACTAAACACAAACGCCGTAAATATAATCATGGATTTTAAAGATCAAATATTACAGCTCGCGACACGCGTCGAGAAACTGCTGCCGCAGCTTCAGACAGAAGAGGCGACCAAGAATGCGCTGATTATGCCTTTCATCCAGGTGTTGGGTTACGACGTATTTAATCCCTTTGAGGTGAATCCCGAATTCATCGCCGATATTGGCATCAAGAAAGGCGAAAAAGTGGATTATGCCATCATGAAAGATGGTGAACCCACCATACTCATCGAGTGTAAGCATCACCTCGAAAAACTGGATCCGCACAATTCGCAGTTGTTCCGTTATTTCCATACCACCAAAGCTAAGTTTGGCCTGTTGACCAATGGTCTGGCCTACCGTTTCTATACCGACCTGGAGGAAAAGAACAAAATGGATAGTACGCCTTTTTTCGAGTTCAATATTACCGAGATCAAGGAAACAGAGGTTGCCGAGTTGAAGAAGTTCCATAAATCCTATTTCGACGTAGATAGCATCACCAATACCGCCAGTGAACTGAAATACCTCAATGAGCTAAAAAACCTGTTGAATAAAGAACTGGCGACCCCATCAGATTTATTCATTTCCTTTTTTACCAAACAGGTATATCACGGCACATTCACCGCAAAGATCAAAGAACAGTTCGGGCCGATCATCAAACGTTCTTTTAATCTGTTTATCAGCGATGCCATCAATGAGCGATTGAAATCCGCGCTCAACCAGGAGAAGCAAATCGATGCTGTCGAAGCCGGCAAACAGGAAGAAACCATCGTTGCAGAAACGGCAACAAGCATCGCCCCCACCGAAGAAGAATTGGAAAGTTTCTATATTGTAAAATCTTTGCTGCGTCAACATGTTACCTCCAAAAGAATTAACTACCGCAATTCGCAATCCTATTTTGCGATATTACTAGATGATAACAATCGCAAAACGATATGTCGTCTTTATTTAGGAGGATCGCGAAATCATATGACTATTCCCGATGAAGCAAAAAAAGAAGTGCGCTATGAAATTCCATCCTTAGATGATATTTATCTATATGGAGAAGCTTTATTCGGCGCTGTTACACGTTTAGAAAAATGAGAGAAACTGTCAAATTACCCCCAATTATTAGACGTCTTTTTAAGGAGCTTTTGTCGTTTTGAGGAAACATGTTGATGTTTTGATCGGTCATATGCTGAAGTCAAATTGTTTTTCTATCGTGTCATCGTATATTGAGATGCTGTTACCGTTGACTTTTCCTGAAAAATCATGTGCACTACCGTTGTCATGGCCCACAAAGTTGTTTCCGAAAATTTTTATACTAATACCATGATGGTCACCATAATGATGTAGTTTTAATATGCCGGCATTGCATTTTCCAGTGATTTGACAAGATTGTTCATGATCATAAACGCTCACATTCCTTTGATTAATGGTCCCGCTTATTTGAATATATCGTTGTTGCTCCTTATCATAAACGGCCGAACTGTCTATGCCTGATATTAGCGATCCCGAAATATACGCTATGGCTGCCCGGGTGTTTGGTTTCATTTTGGTGTTTTTAGATGATGCGGAGAATAGTTAATTTCTTACTTTATAAGGGTACTGTAAATCTTAAATTGAGAGATGATAACATGCGCTACTAAAGCCTATTGATAACAGCCGCAGCAAAATATAATACCTTCTGCCAGACACTTCTTGTTATAAGCAAAGAACTGCTTAGGTTTCCGATGCAAGCCTTACCGCATGGCAGCATATCACCTGCTATTTACTCAGCACCTGCGTTAATCCCTTTCCGAGACCGTGTCGTACTGAGAAAGTTAATTCCTGATTGCATCCCCAACCTGAAAAATGATTGTCGCCGTCATGGTGCTGTGCTATTGATTTTTTTTATAATTTGCTCTAAAGTAGGGCATTTTTTCTATCAGAATGTCGATCCGGCTCTGGCAACTTACCGAACCATCCCAGTATTTTTTCCAGGTCGATGCCGATCAGTTTCAGTACCCAGCTGAGCGCTTTAAACAGGGCACCAGGCGTATCCAATACGATGTTGACTATTTTATCGCCAATAGCCAGCACAAGCTGCAAATCGTCTTCAATTTTTCTCAATACAAACTGTATCCCGTTTTCAAGCATAACCAACTCATGCCTTATGAAGGCTATTGATGTGTCAATAAACGCTGACAGGTAGTGCAGGGAATCACCGGTAAAATTTATAATGTCGTCAAAAATGTCACCCGGCGCAGCAACAAATGCTAATGTGCCCGAAGCGCCGTAACTCAGCATTAAATTGTCGGGCAGGCTGTTAATATCAAACCTTCCGGTATGCAGCCCCCCCTTATTTTCCACCGCTGTGAACATATAAGGATTAGGGACATTATGGTTACGGTTCGTCAGCTCCTGTCCTTTACCGGTAAGTTGTGAAATAATGCCCGCCACTGCTGTTAAGGTATCATCATCAAAGCTGCCATTAGATAATATCGGTTTATCATCTTTTGTTTTTGCATTCCTTAAATCAGCTGCAGATTTTATATTTGCCAGCCCTTTGACTATTTTACCGTTCGGATAAATGTTAAGTGTTTTATCCATCCAGTCGGCGGTAAGGTGATAAATAGGGCAGGCAATATCCTCAGTGGCAGTGATAATGGTAACGTTGCCCATCATGTCGGTGCTTACCTCTGCGCCGCTGGCCTGGTCAAGGCTGTGGATATAGCCATTAATGGTTACATACACCCACTCCGAAGCGGTAATCTTTACCTTTTCCTCCACCAGTGCTTTCCCTTCATCGTCTTCGAAATGTAAATGAGTGGTATAGGAGTCAAACTCAATAACGTCTTTTTGGCCGGGTGCATTAATTAACTGCTGTCGCCACAGTGTGGAACCACTATCCTGCCAGTAATGTTGAATGCTTTTGTCCTGAGTTACCAGATATAGCTCGTTTCCATTACGCCCGGTATTGCGTATTGGCGCAATATGCAGTACATCCTCTTTAAACAGTACGGGGTCATTCCATGCATATTTTTCGCCTTTATTCTCCTTTTTACCGTATATATAATACAACTTATTGCCTGCAGCTGATGCCCATACCACTATACTGTCTTTATCCTGCCTTACGGTTAATTGATACACATCTTTTATGCTATCGCTCACCAATTCACATTTACTCACAGCGGCATTTTTAAAACAATACACGCCGGTTGGTGAGCCCACAAAAATGTCAGAGCATATGGAGATTCCTTTATTTTTTGAACCTGTGGGTGTGGTTATACAGTTATAGGTAAGATGGCGGAACTTCTCGGGTAAATGGTAATTACCGGGGCTGTAATCAAAACTTAATGATCCAACGTGAGCCTCTGCAATGGTGGTGCAGGCCAGTGTTTGGCTCCCGCCGGTATTATAAATAAAAAAGATGCCCGTTTGGCCAAACGCATAACCTACGGACACATCTTTCAGGCTATCGGGGTGCTGTTTTACGTCTTCCGGAAATTCATACTTTATGGCCCTGGCTGATCCATCGAGCAGGTAATAGTATTTGTTGCCTTTAAGGTTACCGGCAACGATGCTCACCGGCGTCTTGCCGCCATCACTAATGCTAGTCAATATTTGCTCAACTTTAAACGCGGTGTCTATGCCTTCAATTTTGCGGGATATCGATGAGAAGTTTGCCCAGTCGGTTTTCGCGAAATTGTTTGAAAGACGCGAAGCAGTAAAAATTACGGTATCTCCGCCCGATTTCTTAACCATAGCAAGCGCGATAGCAATCTCCCCCTTGTTGTCCTGGGTCATGGCAAATGTAACAACCTCCAGGTCAATCCCTAAACCATCACTTATATTAATTATTCCGTATCCGCCCTGTGCAGAACTGTCTGGTTTCATCAGGTAGAATTTTTTATCAGTACCGATGGTGAAAATCATCGGCCATCCCTGGTCATCCTGTCCTACTTCAATATGTCCGATGGGGTTAAGCGGCGAGGTGTGCTGCTGATTTTTCATCAGTTCGGCAACAACGGTTATATTTGTATTTGAAAAAGCTTTGCCATTAGCGGCAAGCTTTATCACATCAGTATTATTCCGTTCCTCATTGTTATCAAGTGAAAGCATTTTAATTTGATTTTTAGGTGAAAAAATTGGTAGTGAATCCCTCGTTAGCTCATTGAATGTAGGTTAACCTTACGCTTGCTTCCCTGTGCATCCAATTTTTATGCAAATTTCATAAATATTAACCTTATAAGATAGATAATAGCGCATATTGTATAGAAGGTTGGGATTATGGAAATCAAGGTATTAAATTAAAAACAGTATCTTTCACTAAATCTAAAATGTCCTTTTTAAATTGGTCAACCGCTATTTCGGCAAATCCGGCTTCTTTTAGTGCATTCATTGCTATCCCGTCTTTTTCGCCCAATAGGTTGTATTCAAAATCGTCTTTGCTCAAAGTACCATTTGCTAACTGCTGCGTCCATTTCTGAATATCGGTTTTCATCATCTCAATCAAGCCGTGGCCGTCTGTTTGAGCCTGGGATAGATAATTACCAATACTTTTTTTTGCGATTTCAGTCACGCCTGTTTTGAGCGTTTCGAATAAATTGTCAAAGTCAATGGGCATATATTTAAATTATTTATTTTTTTATTTTCTTAGCTTCCAGATCAATAATATCGTCAAATGCCCGTCCTACCGACACCTTCTGATCATTTATAAACCCGGTATCTAGCTTGCCTTTTTCTTTCCATCGGTTTATAAATCCTCCGTATAGGCGTTTGTTATGATCGTACATGGTTAACCACATTTTAGTGTTAATGGTATCTTGGGGACGATGCTTTTCATATTCAATCATCTCCCTGAACTTCAGATCGACTTGTTTGATATCGTTCTCATGTTCCTGGTAATTATCTTTTGAATAATCCATTACGGTGAGGGCATCTACCTTGATAGCGGTAGCTTGTGTATAAGCATACTGATCAAAAAGAGCGATGGTCGTCCCGCACCCGGCTGCCAAAATTAAAATAACAGATAAAAGCAATAAGAATTGAAAACGTTTCATGTGATAATGCGGTGGAAGGTTGGATGATTTGTATATACTGAGATAATTAGCGATGAGTCATACGATTGAGGCTGTGGTAAGATAGTATTTTTTATTTCAAAAATCTTCATATAACAATAGTGCATTAAATTCCCGCACCATTGTTACCAACTGCTAACAATGGCTTAACTTATCTTCGATACCTTTAACCCTTATGAAGAAATACTTATCACTGTGTCTGGCAATTGGTTTAGGTATGGCCTTGATCTCTTGGGGGAAAACCGGCCATCGTACCATCGGCAGAATTGCTGAAAATCACCTGACAGACAAGGCGAAACAAGCCATCCATGATCTGATTGGTGATACCTCGCTGGCGGACATCAGTACTTACGCAGACGAAATCCGTTCTCATGAGGAATATAAGTATACTTCCTCCTGGCATTATATTAATCTGCCGACCGGCTTGAACCATGACGCTTTTGTAAAGGCGGTTCAGGAGCAAAATCAGATGAACGTATACAAAGCGCTCCAAAACCTGGAGCTACAGCTGATCGATCCGGCTAGCACCCGGGCGCAAAAAGTATTTGCGCTGAAACTGATCGTCCACTTTGTCGGCGATTTGCATCAGCCCATGCATGTCAGTCGTGCCGAGGATCAGGGTGGCAACAAGATCATGGTTACTTTCAACGGGAAACAGGGTAATCTGCATGGACTGTGGGACAGCGGGCTGATCGAACACCAGGGCCTGAGCTATGAACAGCTGGCGGTAAAATACGATCACCCTACTGACGTCCAGGTTCACCAATGGCAGCACGATGATATGCTCATCTGGCTGTATGAATCCTATCAGGTAAGCAATCAGCTGTATAAAGATGCGGAGGCTAACCCAAACTTTGATGAGGACTATTACCAGGCGCGCCTGCCCATCATCGCCGAAAGAATAGAAAAGGCAGGTATCCGCCTGGCGGGCGTGCTGAATGATGCATTTAATGGAGGCTCTTATAGCATCATCGCTCCTCCCCCAGTCGGAAGGGTCATTAAACCGGATACCATACCATCTAAAGACGTCGCCCGCTATATCCACAAAATGGTCGTGGTCACCGGGCAAATCGCTAGCACCCGACTGGTAGAAAGTAATAACATGACCTTGTTAAATGTCGGTGCCGATAACCCGAACCAGGATTTTACCATTATTATCCGGAGTGAGAACAGGAGTAAATTCGGGCAGCCAGAGATCGACCTGAAAGGAAAGACAGTTACTGTATTGGGTATGGTTACGGATTACAAAGGCAAGCCTGAGATCGAAATCCTAAATCCTTCGCAACTTTCCGTTGTTGCACAGTAAAAGCTTTTAATCTGGTTGCGGCTGTCTATTGTGGGCAGAAACGATGGCTTAAACTTTTTACGGCTACAGTTGTTTAACAAACACAACTGCCATTGCCATGTATCGTTACCAGCTTTCTTTGGAAAAGGCTAAGATTTTACGCCAGCGATTCATTGACGGAAATTATAATGCGCATCAATTGGCCAAACAGCTGCGTATATCAACATGTACCACCTGGCGTTATCAGCATGAATTTGAAAAAATAAGAGCCCAATATCCGGATAAATTAAAAGACTTTGGTTTCTATCCCGCCGAGCCCAAACGGGCACACTGGTCCACGCCAAAATACCAGCAGTTCCTGTTTGTTATACCCGCATTAATTACTGAAGAAAAAACACCAACCCTTGAACCGGGTAAAATATGGAAAAAATATGCAGCGCAAAGTACAGCAACTTACGCCTTTCCTACCTTCAAGCCGCTCTTTTTTAAATGGCTCAGGGAGAATGTTACTTCAGATCCCCAAAAATTGCTGGATCATATCGCACCCAAAGACATTCCCACTATAAAACATTGGCGAAACGCGAACAATCACCGGCTCTGGCAAATTGCCAAAGCAATGGAATTGGCGACTCAGGGGGTGTCCAGGCGGGAGATAAAAGATAAAGTAGAAACCAGTTATAAAACGCTTGACCATTGGATTGAAGAGTACAAAAAGAAAGGATTAAAGGCATTCGACTTTGGGCCTAATCCCCGGAATCAAAAATCAACCAAAGCCATCGTGGAGCGCAAAGAGAAGTTATTACGTTTGCTGCACGAAACTCCGAAACTGTACGGTTTGAACCGGACAAGCTGGAGTTTGACCGCCCTCACACAGGTTTATAATCAATACTACACCCCAAAGATCAGCTATATGCAAATTTGCCGTTGCGTAGATCAAATGGGATATAGTTATAAAAAGTCCAGGGAAATGCTGACCAGCCCCGACCCGAAATTTCGGGAAAAGATCAGCAAAATACAGGCCATACTGCAAAAGCTCAGGCCAAACGAAAAATTCTTTTCCATCGATGAGTATGGTCCGGTTTCGATAAAAATCAAGGGAGGAAGGACATTGAAGCACCTGACCGAAAGCCCCGACGTCGTCCCGGAAAAACAAAAAGCCAAAGGGATAGTCATTTGCACGGCAGCTTTAGAGTTGTCAACTAACCAGGTTACCTATTTCTACTCCGCCCGGAAGAATACATTCGAAATGATCAAACTGATTGATCGCCTTTTGGAGCAATATCACAACCAGGAAACCTTATATCTATGTTGGGATGCCGTCAGCTGGCATAATTCAAAAATATTAAAAAGCTATATAGAAGACCATAATAAGGCGGGCAGGCCGGTCATTAAACTGGCCCCTTTACCGGCTTGCACACAGTTTCTTAATGTAATAGAATCGGTGTTTGCCGGTTTGGCCAGGGCGGTGATCCATAACAGTGACTACTTGTCCGTTGATGAATGTAAATGCGCAATCGACCTTCATTTTGCAGCGCGCAATCAGTATTTCATTGACCACCCTAAACAGGCGGGGCGTAAGATATGGGGTAAAGAGATTGTCAAAGCCAGGTTCAGCGAGAATCAGCACTGCCGGAATAGAAGTGCTATGTTAGGTGCAAAGACATAACGATTGACTATGGTTCGGTTGTCGTTATAGCCGCTAAAAAAGCATTTATGTTCGACGATTTTAATATAGCTATTCGTTTAGTCAGATTTATATACCTGAATAGCTTATCAAAAAGCAGGTTTGGAAAAGTTAAGTTCCGCAACTAATAAGGAAATAACGAATTCCCGCGTTTTCCCGGATAATGCTTATCTTTAGATAACCTCATCCGATGAAAAAAGCCGTCCTTATTATTTTAATGCTTATAAGCGTCAGCGTAGCTGACAAAGTACCCCTCCGTACCCCCACGAAAATTGCCGCCGAATCCGTTTGGATCTGTGTTAGCCCAACCGGCCACAAATACCACAATAATCGCGACTGTCACGGTCTGGCCAGGTGTACGCACGAAATAAGAAAAGTAAGCAAGGCCCAGGCCGTCAAAATGGGTTATACTGCCTGTAAGATCTGCTATTGATTTCAAATCTTTAACGTGTGGCCACTTAAAGTATCGGTCCTTACTGCTAAGGCATCCTCGAAATAAACCAACAAGCCACATAATATTATAGTTAATAATTCATTAATAACATTTAAAAATATTAAGATAAAATTAATGTCGACGGGTGTAATTAATTAACACTTAACCCCTAAATTGCATTACTAATTAATTAACGAAAAAACAATCTGCCTCATTTTGAATAATTTACCCAATGCTAGGCAAAATAGGGGGTAAAGAATTTGAATGAATGGCATTTAAGCATTAAATTAGTATCATAACACCTACTCCCTATGCCACAGTCCCCAAGCTTCTCCTTAACCGGAGAACAATTTTTCGTAAATACTTCGGTCAGTTTCCTGGTTACAACGGAAAGTACCTCGGTGGATGCATACGAGTGGTATTTAGATGGCCTTCTGGTTATTGATGCGACAACGGCCCAGTTTAGCGGACAGGTGGATTGCGGCGCGCATATCATAGGCGTGCGGCTCCTGAGTAACGGGGCTTGGACCGGTTCGCAGGATCTCTCTTTCGCCACATGCAAGACCGTATCTTCTAGCTATATCTCCGGGCCGGCCATCGTTACTGTCGGCGACAGCGAAGCTTATACTGTAATCTGGCAGTTTTCGGACGGAACAACGGTGGATATGACCACCGCATATACTTTTAGCAGCACAAGCGGCGGTACCTTTTCGGGGAATATATTTACAGCAACGGGTGACGACTCAGGCGACGATATTATTCCGGTGACGCTGACAGCAAGCAGCTCCACCTACGACCCATTAACCAAACAGATCTCTGTGGTGATTGCCGACATCACCGATGCCGGTATCCTGGTGGTTGACTTATTTGGCATCACCACGCTGAATGCGATAGGCTTGGTGGACAATGTGGAAGTCACCAACAATCATGTGCCCGCTTATACCGGGAACAATATTGTTCCGGCTGCTGCGGCGCCGGCTGAGGCCCTTATCCTGGCTTCTGATATTATACCACAGGACGTGCTGAACTGGCGCTTCGAATTCAATATCGCCCAATTGTTAATTAATTATCCGGAGACTTTATTCTTTGTTTTTTATATCGATGGACGGGCCGAAACAGCCACAACCATTACCGGGGCTTTTGTATTGAAAACTTTTGCCTCGCAAATGACCTTAACAGGCAGCCCGGGTACTTATCTCCCTTCTGTAGATGGAGACAATTTAGGTGATCCCGTAAACTTCAGCAGTGATGTCGTCGCGGGTGCCGACGGCAGCTATGAAGAATCGGATCTGACGATGATCATTAAGCTGGTTTACGATGTGGCTGGTAAAGCCATCACCTATACAACCCACCTGAATCCCATTGTCATACCTGACTTCGATTTCATGACGGTAAAATATAGCTGGGATGGTGGCGGAACGGACCTGGATATCCTCGTGGGATTTGAAAATAACGGCACGGATGTCGATAATCTGTATGTCGGGTACGGACAACCTAATGCGACCGTGCCTGCGGATACCACCCCTCAATCCGACGCCTATTTATGGTGGGGCTCCGATAATACCACCAGCGACGGCAGCGAAGATGTGCTAATCGGAATAAAACAATTTATTGCGGCATACCCCTCTTCCCCGGATGCCGTTGAAGTGGGGCTGTATGCGGTTTGGTATGGTGCCCCGGCAACGGGCGATTTCACGGTGGAACTGGTGACCTATAAGGGGGGAACAATGAGCCTGGAAGGTACTGACTTTGTAAATACAGGGGGGGCGCAGGTTTCCTCCAATACTATCGCTGCAAACACGACGATAAGGAATGATACTTTGCATACCCCGTCAAATACCTACAAGGTAGGTACATTGATCTATACCAAATCAACGCAAACGGCTACCGTTCAAATAAATTAAACAATAAAAATAACATATAGAATATATGACAAATATGCATCTTAAGCAAAACCGAGACTGCGTCTATTTCGGTTGATAACAGCAAAATAATCAAATCATGCCGTTAATCTGGTGAATTGACGATTTAAAGCCTGCCAAATGATTGGTGGATAAGAAAACATATAAATGAATTGCTAACTAAAGACGCGTTTACAACATGTCAACAACATATAGCCCAATATCATATTTTTTTGTGGATCCGCTAAATTTGAATAATGCAGATCCAATAAATTTTGCAACTGATGCATTTGGACCAGTAAGCGACGGAAATACCCCACCTACTTATTCACAATACAGAACCACTTCGAAAGTAAATGCCGATTCTACTACTAAGACTAAAGTCTATGCTATTTGTAAGGGGCGAATTCTTATTCAACCAACCAATACACCGAATGGCGACAAAATCAATTTAATTCTAAAGCCAGATGCAAATTTTGCTCCCATAAAAATTAAATATTTTATTTATCGCGGGGTTGATATGGCCGACTGGGTTGATAGCAACGGCAACTTGATGCCCGAAGATTTATCAAATACAAATCAACCAACTTTACTTCAAAAAATTTGGAATCAATTTACAACATTCTATAAAGGTTTACTTCCTGATACAACGAATGCAAGTTTAATAGGGTATGATTCAAATAACCAGCCAGCGGCTTCATTGATTGATTCCTATTTTTTTAATTCATCCGACATCAATCCAAGTTCGATTTATCAGTTGCCAGTTGCTGCAATGGGCGACTATATAGGAAATTTTTCGGGAACTTTGGGCTTAGATATAGTATTAGATAAAGGCGACTATCAATTACAAAATCAGACAGAATTATTCCAACTTAATTTGGCTTTTGCAAGAGCCAGCGAATTTCTTTTTGATATAACGGACTTTTTCGGCACAACGGATATAGCTAGGTACAAAGAATATATTCATCAATTTATGGACGCTGCTGCCTTTTGGGGATCCCACATAAATTGCGGAAAAATTCAACTATCGGATTCGACGACTATCACCACAAATGAAGATATATACAATGGAGTTTTGGTCAATTTTCAAACAGCAAATAAACTATATGTATATATACAAGGAGAACTTGGACGGTCTTATAATTATTACAATTCAACAAGGACCTTAAAAGGCTTGAGTTCAACACCAGAAAACAACGTTACTGATGGCTGGCCTATCTTAATAAAAGACACGCCTCTTTTTCCACCTTCATCGGGCAATGTAAGTAACGCTCAAATTACTTTGCAATACAACGTTGACATGCAAATTGATCCGAGTGAACGTTACATATTTATAGATTTAATTTCACCAAATAACGATACATCAGCGTATCCAATCTCACAAAATATCCTCAATTTAAATTCGGCCACACCACCTCTATTGCCACCGCAAATAGGTGATACTCAATCAATTTCTATAAATCTACAGACTAATAACTTGAGTTTTTGTGCGTCATTTGTGACGATTTACGCAAACCTAACACAGACTTTTCCATTGTCAAATTACTTCGATTATTTGTGGCCCGCCAATTTCAATACTATATTCACCATACCAAACGCATCTGCCGATCTAAGTTTTTGGGCAACTTATGATAAAAGCAATCTATTGAACCTGAGTCCTCAACTTTATGGACTTGGCGCCGTTGTACAAAACAAAGTAGTTATTGACACTGGAGTTAATCCGAACAATACTCCTATAACCATATCTAGACAGCTATTCATTGCATCGCATAAAAGGAATTCAAGCCATAGCCTGGAATACAATAATTTAAATAACGACAGTTTGTCTGGGTTATCCACAAGTACTTCAAATAATGATCAATATAACGTAAATCTCTTCAATGACATAAACTGTTCCACGTTATTAGGACAATTTACTGATAATTCGGACGGTAATAATACTTTTATTGTAAACTCATTATCACTGATTCATGATAGCAATTATGAAAAAAAGAATAGCTATTTTCTCATTGGAATAACAAACGAAGAATATAATAAATTAATATATGACAACTCCGCAGTCCAAAGCAGTCAAATTTTACCCATTGACGCAGATAATGTCTTTTTTTCCTTACAGGAAGTTTCCTACCCAAATACTAATACAGCGATAAATGTAAACGTCTTAACTAAATGTTTTAAAAAATACAAAGTCGGGTTGATATATGAGGATGGCATTTCTGGCACTATGGTAACTGATACGTTGTATCCAACATCTCCGGCAAATGACGTCTTTGTTTATACAATAGATGGCTTTTATTTTTTTTCAAAAGACTTTTCAGCATACCAAGTCTATTACACGCAATTTGCCAAAGCTAAGATCGAATTCAGAACACAAATTTCAACATCGCCGTCTCCTTATAACGGTGAATTCGGTTTTGATTGGTTGCGAATAGGCGATAATGGAAATTATCAAGGTACAGTTTTGTCCGGTGCTGAACCGTCTTATCAGAGCACAATTATCAACGGCTACCATCAACCTGAACTGGGTGATACAAAAACTCAATACACTTCTGCTTCTGGCATTACACTTGTTTCCCCACTTGATACTACCGACAAGGTTATAGCACAAATGGCGTTCAAAGCTTTACAAAAAGAATACATCCCCATTCCAACTCAGATCGTCGATGATCAATATAACATTCAATATCTGCGATTATATTCTCAAGTCTACAGCGGCTCTATTAAAAATAGTCTCATTTCACCACCATTTGCAGCGACATTAAGAGTTCTTGTTACAATTGATGAACCGTTAAACAAATTAGAATTCGACTATGATAATTCACTATTTTCAATTGATAAATCGTCTTTATCAGATTTGACTGTAAGAGGCAAATCTGAATCGGTAGAAAAAGTTGTGACTATTACCTGCTTTAGTGATTTTAATACAACACAACAAATTCGTGTTTTGGCATATCCATTAGGCACGACCAATAAAGATGATGCCCAACTAGCGGGAATCATATTGCTTAACCCTAATGACAGTCTTAGTAGACAACGACTGAAATTCGTTTTGGTGAATGTAGCAACAAACGTTACAGGAATAGGCGGTGAAACTGGAAGCTTTAATACAGATCCACATGCCAATGAAGAGCAAAATTTATTAAAAGCATTACACCAAGGATTAATTGACATAGAAATAACCACTGCAAATATTTCAGTAGCCAGTGATCCGGAATTTCTTCCTAACGGCATTTACAATGTAAACGGCCAATTCATAGATCCAAACGGAGTTGGATTATATCAATTTCTTCAACAAAGACTTGGCGCTACTTATCAAAATTACTTTACCGTTTTCGCATTTGATGTATTTACACCACCATTGGATGCCCAAGGCCATCGGGTTGCAGGTAGAGTACAAGGTATAGGTATACAAAGTGTTATACTATATAATGGTAGAGGAAATATGACGCTAGCGCATGAAGGTCTGCATGGCTTGGGATTACGTCATACACAAAGCGACGCTCCCGAAGATCCAATAGATTTCAGGCAAAAATATATTTACCCGGATTTCAGAACTGATCCAAACAATGCAACAGACAATTATATGAGCTATAGTGGTGATTTAAGACGAGAGATATGGAATTGGCAAGTTAAACTAATTTATTATACTATATGAAAATATATACTATGTTATTATACATTATAACTATCAATCTCTATAGTTGTAAAAGCGTTAATGTTTCACAAAAAAAAAAACCTGAGATGGAAAAATTTGATATCGTTAGTTTCAATAAATACAAAATTAATAATATGGCAAATTATACCGCTTCAGACGGTAATCGAATTTTGTCAGAAGACATTGACAGTTATTACTTCGAGCAAATAAAAAGCAATATTAATGATCCTTTTAGCTTTAAATATCGTTTTTTTAAAAGCTCACTGGCATTGATGAGTTCGTGTCAGTTCTTTTACAATATTCCCACCGGAGAGTATCTAGAGTATGATCAACACGGTAAATTGATAATTAAGAAAGACTACGACAGTCCATATTTGTTTTCTATCAATGATTTAATACAAAAAATGGCTAAAGAGTTCAATACCGATTTGATGACTCCTATTAAAGGTATTGATGTTGCAAGATATGTGGATGATAATTCAAAATTGCCGGAGTATTCAATCAGGATTCCAATTAACGAAAGTTCCTTCAGGTATATTGTTCTAGATGGAAATTCTGGCAATGTTAAAAAAGACGTTATAGGCCATAATATTGAATAATTCTATTGAAAATGTCAACTACCGACTATTACTATTATCCTGCATTATCGGATTTGATAACTGTGGACGACCTTCCTGAAATCCTTAGTTTTATCAAGGGCGATCTCCAGCAACTTTTCGGTAATATTTATTATAAAAACATTCAAAGTTCAAGAAACTTTGGAGGCGATGGAGCATTTTATAGCTTAAGTGTAATAAGCAAACAAAAAATCGAAATTGGTATATTTGATACAGGACTTTATTTAGTACTAAATCCGGACTATGATGACAATTCGATTTCGTCATTTCCGACGACTGTTTTTTGGGAATGGCAAATTTTAAAATATGTTAGAATTTTCGATGCGACTAGTTTCTCTTTTTCTGGAATTGAATTATTTGACCTTTCACTAGCAGTTTTTAGTGTAACTGAAGAACAAGCGCTAATAATTGCTGCATATAATTTTGCCGTCCCGACTGATCCAACGATTACAGTTTTAGGGCAATTGGTTATTGATATTAATACGCTCTACGGTTCAAATATCATTATCGATGAAGGTTCTATTGATCCATATCAGGATTTAATTACGCAGATAGACGCCATAAATCAAGACGTTTATTCTACGGTCTTTAATTTATATATATTGGACGCCGATCCGGCGACTGAACAGAGCCATCTAAATTCGTTTTTTTCAATTTTTATCCAATCAGATTTATCATCCTATATCACTGACCTGATCACACCTCAGGCTCGGGCTACACTCGAACTAACGGCAGCACTTGAGTTTCCACGAGATTATTTATTGCCCATGGTGCAAACTTCAAACGGCTTTGTTCCGGATAATTCAACAGATAGCTCCGGAAATCTGAAACAAACCTACATACAGTTTGGAGATGCCATTTTAGATTTAGATACGTCAACAGGGTTTAGCTATCAATCGGATTTTGCAGGAACGCTTTTTCCGCAATATGCCCAAATTGCAAATACCTGTTTGATCATCAGTTTCACCGATGTTAAATTAGATTTGAGTCAAACGTCAAATATCCCCGAAGTGGATGCAGCGGGTTATGCTGTCGACTTTGTAGGGGCATATATCAAACAAGCTGCTATTACGATTAACGGATTTGGCACAGACGATCCGGATAACGAAAGTGCGACGCTGTCGGTTAGTAATTTTATAATTGGCACTGGTGGGATATCGGGTACGATAAGCATTGCTGACCAGGGGCTTTTACATCGTAATTTCGGTAACTTTTCAGCCGAGCTGGATACGTTTTCTATTACCTTCCGTCAAAATGCAATAACCAATTGCGACATATCCGGAGCTATCACACTGAATAAATTCACCACCAATGGCCTGCCTGCAAAAATTGATATACAGGCGCAGATAAAAGATGATGGCAGTTTTTCCATTACCGCTCTGCCGCAGCCGGGAGCTGTAACCATCACCTTCCCCAATGTTTTTCAACTCAACGTAAGGACACTATCCATTGGGCAACAGCAGCCAAAAGGCTTTTATATCGAAGTGTCCGGGGTGCTCGACTTTATAGCCGACGTTCCCGTCCTAGGCGAAGTTTTACCTAAAGGTATCAACATCACCAAACTGCGCATATGGGATAACGGCGATATTGAATTTGCAGCTGGAATCGTCATTCCTAAATCGTTCAGGTTGCAGATTGGTCCGGTTAAAATGGAGGTGAGCAATCTTTCTGTAGGTAGTTACAACCGTACTTTAAATAACGTTTCCCGCAGCTATCGTTACTTCGGCTTCGACGGTATGATCAATACCGGAAATGCTGGGGTAGATGTTTCCGGAAACGGCATCAAATATTATTATACCGTGGACGACGGCCCGGGGATGCCTTTCGATAACTTTATCCGTATCGACCAGATTGCTATCGACATTACCGTACCAGGGAATGCCTCGGCCAGCGATGCGGACTTTATCCTGAAAGGATACCTGAAGGTGGGCACCCCGAATCCGAACGTGCCAACTTCAACGATCGGCGAAGAATATACCGGCTCGGTGGCCTTCAGCCTGCCCAAACTGGGGATGGCCGGCAGCGCGGGCATGAGCATGGACCCAAGTATCCCTTCCTACGTAGTGGACATTGGGCTCAACCTCTCCACACCTATTTTATTGGGGGCAACGGGGCTCGGGATTTACGGCTTCCGCGGATTGATCGGCGAACATTACCTGCCCTCCAAAGCGGCTACAACACCACCCCTGCCGGATACTGCGAGTTGGTGGGACTATTATAAAGCCAAGAATGTCCCCGACGGCCTCGAAGGGATCGAAATAGATAAATTTGCCGAAGAGCCTGGTTTTTCATTGGGCGCAGGGCTCACCATAGCGACGACCTATGATTCGGGTTTTACTTTTTCTGCTAAACTTTTCCTGCTATTGGGACTGCCTGACGTATTCCTATTACAAGGACAAGCGGGCATTTTACAATCCAGGATAGGGTTAGACAATAAAGTGGATCCGCCTTTCAGCGCACTGATCGCCATAGACAGTACTTCTTTTACAGGTAACCTGGGCGTAAACTACGCCCTTCCGTCAGATGGCAGCTTCAAGGGTGATGTCTTTACACTGCAGGGCACACTGGCACTGGCTTTCTTCTTTAACAACGCTTCTGGCTGGTACCTCAATCTGGGGCAGGATCAGCCTACCAGCGCGCGGATACAGGCAAAGGTGCTGACCCTATTCAAGGGTTACGCCTACGTGATGATATCAGCAAAAGGATTCAAAGCCGGCGCCGGCGCCAGCTTCGACTTCAGCAAATCCTTTGGACCCGTAGGCGTCAGCATTGGTGCCAGTCTTGACCTGGGCGCAACGATCAGTTTTACACCGATACAGGTGGGCGGGTTTATCCAGTTTGGCGGCTATGCCAGCCTCAAGCTCTTCTGGTTCAAGATCGGCCTGTCCGTGCAGGTGAGCCTGGCTGTAGAAGCACCTCATCCTTTTAATATTACCGGTGGCCTGCAGGTAAAAGTGCATACCCCATGGCCGCTGCCGAACATCAATTTCCGCCTTGATATCAGCTGGCACTTTAATAATAATAATGCACCGCTCCTGGCACCTTTTCCGATACTGCAATTGCCGGACCCTACTACCGGGTATAACCCGGCAGTGGCGCTAAACATCATGTCGCTGGAGACCTTCCCGGTGAACTATGTGAACCAGATTATGACCGGGGAGATTACCATACCGGCGCCGGGGTCAGCCTCCTGGCAGTACAACTTTACCGATCCTACGGCCGTGATGCAGGTGACCATTCCGCTGGATAGTTATATCGATATCGAATTGCTAAAACCCGTTTCGCCCGCACTGGTATCTCTGGGCGGAGCCGGGAGTCAGCTGCCACTCGGCTATACCGAATTACAGCCGCCGGTGAAAGGTGTAAGCAGCCAGGTAAAACATAGCTATGCTATCACCGCCTTAAATATATTCGTATGGGATGCTGCTGCAACCGGTGGTGGCGCATGGATGCCATACAACGTCTATGAAGCCGTGACCGCCATCGTTGATGGTAATACCGGTGATGATCCTATTGATTTGAGTACTTTGCCGCCGGGATACTGGCAATTTGCGCAGCCGAATACTTATAATAAGATCAGGCTGCTCTCGCAAACCATGTTCACCTATGCGAACCAGACCGATACGGCAACTACCAACCTCGATGGGCTCAACTTCCAGCGAAAGGACATTTTTTGCTACGAAACAGTCATCGAACAAAACCTGGTGAACTGGATCGGCGAAACGCTGGGTACTGTCTATGCTGCAGGAGCTACGGTAATGATTAGCGGCGTTTCCTTTACCTTTAACGGCCTGGACGGCAGCGTGGCAACGAACACTACTTTCGGCAATAACAGCCTTTACATGGCGCCGATGAGCGGGTCCCTTGCCGTCGTATTTCCTGTTCCCGTAACATCCTACGAAATTGATTTCGGCCCGAACCAAAATAATATCACCATTAATCCGGTTGTCACAAATTTTACAAATACCGATTTTGGACAAACTATACCGGTCGATACCTACCTGGCGCCGACGCAGCTGTCCCCGTCGCAGCAAAACACCAGTATTACCTATAATGATATCGATCAGCCGATTAATAAAGTATACCTGACCTTTAATACGGCTTATCCTATTGACTTTACTGGAAACCTCCTGATAGGCGGTTATTTCCAGTTGCCTGATCAGTTCCTACCGGTGACCAATCCGCAGTTTCATCATGAATATGACATCAATAAGGCACTGCTATATGTTTCCCTGTTTAACAAAAGCTTTACAGCAGAAGAGGTATTGCAGAAAAAGTATAGTGATACCGATGGTATAGCTGGTCAATGGATACTGAATTCAACACAGGACACCACCGGCGTATCAAATGGCATCATCACAGGTGACCCAGACCTGGTACCAGGCTTCTGGCAGCAGGACAGCGATCAGCAGCTGCAACAGCAGGAAGTTTATGCTTATAGTGCCAATACCGATGGGCTCCTCGTGCCTTTTAACCCGGTCCTGAAGGTCGAGTCTGCAAGCTTTGCTTTTGAGGTAACAGCGATATTTAACCCTTACTCGCCTGGTATCATCACTTTGCTATCAAAGGTTAACACAGATCCCGTTAGCGGCTACAAAAAAGGCTATGCCCTGCACATCTATCAACAAAAGCCCGGTGATCCAAGTAAAGCCTATACCGACCCGGCTGCCGTGCCTTCATTTAATATCTGGCTAACCTGCTACGATGGCTTGCAGGTTTCAGGGACTCAGGCAACAGGATTATATACCCTCGACTTCACCAATTCAACCCTGGCAACAATGCAATATAAGCATATCCTGGTATCTATTGATCGCGACGCGGGAACCCTGTCCATTTACATGGATCGGGTGCAACTCCTGACCGGTCCGATTCCTGCCGAACTGGCATTGGTGAACATACAGCCGGCAGTGACTTATATAGATCAGCTCAGCTACCAGACAGAAAGCCAGCAAGCCAGTCAGCAGGATAATAACATCACACCTGCGGGAGTGATCAACGAGATCCAGCTGATGAGCGACAACCTGAATAAAACGACACAGCCGGTATGGCGGCCAGACTCCACTTTTGCTATTACAGTTTCCACACGCGATGTCGTCAATGGTAACCAGTCGGGTGCCATCACCTATACCCAGGTATTCGGCTTTCAGACAGCAGGCCCGGTGGGCCTCTTCCAGCAGCAAAGCGCGGTATACCAGAACCTGGTGCAACAGGATCAGGCAGATACTTTTAAACTGGCCGACCTGACCGATTATATCGATTATGACCGCTCAACCCCGGACGCACAAGGCCGCCAGAATTTAAGCAAGCCTGTGCTGTACCATAATCCGCAGATCAATCTTTTCTTTACTATGCCATACATCAACGCGATGTATACCGATTGGGATACCTACCAGGGACTGCCCGCCATTCAAAGCAGCCTGCAGGTACAGCTGCTCGACCCCTATGGCAATGCACTGACACCGGACCTGGTATGGACGGAAACGACGCAGACGATAGACAGCTCGAATTATACCTCTTTGCCCAAGGATCAGCAGCTGCTCTTTCTTTTGGATCAGGCCGCAAGCCAGGATGCCTGCAACGCTAGTCCTTTAACGATAACCAAAACCATCAAACAGGGTAGCTATCAGTTTCCGGACCTGTCCGCAGGCAAATTGTACACCGCCCTGTTTAATGCTGTCTATCAGCCGGACGGAGCAGATCAACAGGTAGCAGAGGTGCATAAATTCAGCTTTTTAGCTTCGCTGTTTGCCACTTTCCAGGATCAGGCGGCAAGCTTCATTCTGGATGATACACCGGGTGCAGAGCAATATGCGCTTTATCCCCTGGAAGTAGCGTTTACGGCTGTAGCAATAACCGCTACCTTAATTCCCCTACTGAATGACAGTCCGGATACGGACTCCGCACTGGTAGCGCAGTATGCCGTGCCTTATGACCGCATGGTATACGGCGGCTTGCAAATCAAGAGCTTTGAGCCTGCTGTCAATTCAATCATTAATCCCGTCATCAATACGGACCCGGATACAAATGAAAAGACAATACTTGGCATCATCATCAGGAATCCCGAGCCATTTAACGATCCGAAACTGCCTGCCGCAGAACTGGCGGACACGATTCAGCCGACACTCACCCTGCCGGGTGGTACGGTAATTACCCCTGACGCATTTATTAATTTATATGCAGGGGATACCTCGGCAGTTTTTATCAGTAATACGGCAATGCAGCTGAGCCCGGGTGACCTGCAGGTTTATTTCCGCTACAAAATATTTAACGGTAATGATTATGATACAGTCTATGAAGATTATACGAGCCCGCCAATTGGTATTTCGGCAGACTAGTCATAGGTAGAAATGATATACAATAAAAGACATTAAAACACTCAAGATGCCTCCAGAAATTAATTATTATGCATTCTGCGCTGACTACAGCGATATGGCAGCATGTCTGTTTGCAATACAAAACTTAGCAGACAGCGGTGCTTTAGATGCTTACCCCGACCTACAGCAAATGTTGCGCGTTTTTGAGCAGAACACCTTGATGAAGCTCTATGGTCGCGCCATTACGCTCCTGAATGAAGTGGATGGTACCGACGTCCCTCCTAATACCTTTCCTTTCGGCGACTTCACCGACCTTGATTTTACTTTAGCTGACTTCAATACCGGTTATTTGATCGGGGACTTTACCAGCCTTGATTTTAGCGATGATTTCAACATCAATTACCTCGATCCCACGAATACGGGCTTCAGCTCGTTTTTCCAAACCATACTCAATATCTTCCAGGAATTAGCCAGACATACTGATGAACTCAGCGCTGCGGAAATTGATGGACTGGATACCGCTTTGGTTGCGGTGCTCGATGCCTTTGCGGCAATACAGTCCTATTTAAATACCATAGGCGAAACACCATGTGCCTGCACACAGGCCGCATACCTGAACAATTCCGCCGACCTCTACCTGCAGGCTGCGGGAGCTGACGGCACCGACGGCGTTCCAGAGGGCATACACCTGCGCTGGAGCCTGGCAGGTGAACTGGGATTAAACCACCTGCCAAAAGGGGACTATGACAATGCAATCACACAGCCTGCGCTGTTTAACCAGCCGGACGACTATATACAGGTGTACCGGACGCCCTACACTTCGCCGGTCTCTTTCGCCATAGATTTCAGCCAGGTAAAGCCTTCTATAAACAACACAGCCATGCGCTGGACCTATGTCATCAATCAAACCGTTAACAACATAACGCTCAGCAATCAGGTGGTATTAACCTTCGGAGATGCCGCGCTGTATAACCTGCTGGCGGCAACTAACAATCCTGCTGATAATTATTTTGGCTTCCTGCAGCTATATACCGGCATCATACAAATACAGGTGATGAATAAGTCAGCCTACAGGCTTGATTTTAGTTTCGTCAATACTTCGGCTACCGCTAATGCCATATTAAAGATCGAGGCACAGTGCATCGCCGATCTGGCCGATACTTCAGCCGAAACGGTGTATGCCCGGCAAACGGTTTCAGCAGCACCCGATACGACCACCCCAGTGACCTTACTTGCCGAAAACATCCAATCGGTACAGGTGATGATGTCAGCCATCGGGTTTATCCGCTCCTTTTCATTTGAAACCTATCACGACTTTTTAACATCCCGCACCACAAGTGACTGGACCATGGTGGGGGATAACTTTGCCCTGTCCCTTGCCGATCAGGATGTTTTCAACCGCCTGGAGACCGACGCCTATCCAGTAGATCATAGCTGGCCGCAGTATAATGAGGGAACGACGGTAAAAATTGCCAACTACCACGATAAATGGAGCACCGACTATACCGATGATCCATCGATCAAAGAGGTGGTGACCAATTACCTGTCCTTGAGCGAAACGGAT